>Ga0247608_10001207_pt1 | contig 36795 bp, 38 predicted proteins | sample 176DNAGHGlowgp2_FD_193490 | JGI IMG/M metagenome (GOLD analysis project Ga0247608, IMG submission 193490) | Sheep rumen microbial communities from Palmerston North, Manawatu-Wanganui, New Zealand - 1766 DNA GHGlow gp2 | ecosystem: Host-associated > Mammals > Digestive system > Stomach > Rumen ...
TATGCTTCTGAGAGACGAAGAGTTTGACACGCTGGAATCTTTATTTCAGGACGGAGCCGAAAGATATAAATAAGCGATGTAACCATTGAATTACATCGCTTGTTTTCTAATACTCATCCTCGTTGAAATGTAGCGACGTTGTTGAAAACCAAGCAGTTGTACTAACCACTCCATTTATTGATCGTTTTATTTGGACTAAATAGTCTGTAAAAGGCAATTCCATATTCATACGAGGTTACTTATTTTTTATGCCGCAAAGGTACATATTATCTATCAAATCTCCAAGAAAACTTCTCAAAATATACTTCCTCGTCATAAAAGATGATACTCATCTTCTTTGAAACTTCAGTACAGATAGTGTCATCCGTAAAGCAGTTCTAGCTTGATAACCCATCAAAGTTGTAATCATTAGTCGGGTTGAATTCCCAACGGTTACCAACTATATCACCAATAACTGCTCCTAACATATACTTATTACGACAGTTTATTGATTAAGTCATGTATCTGTTTATATCTGAACGCGAAATCATATCTTTCTGATAAAGGCATCAATTCTTCCTCAAGATACTTCTCTGTTGGAATACCTAAGACCGTGCTGAGATCATTAATTGCAACCAGAACCTTTTTCGATATATGCTTTTCTTTTTCAGTGGCGTTCTTGAAGTATAGAGCTCCGAATAGAATCGCATATTTCATTGCTCGTTGAGCTTTCTTCTCAAAGTCATCATCCTTATATTTGGGTTTCCCAAAAGTCTTGCAGAATTTCCCGAACTCTTCTATTGCTGATAATCCAAATTTGTTCATGCATCTGTCTAAACTCTCATAGAATTGTTTTTGGCAACTACTCAGAGAAATTGCGTCCAATTCCCCAAATCTATATTTGTGCCTGTTTAGATAGCAAATCTCTATTGCGGTAAATAATGAAAGAGAAAAGAAATTCAAATCATCTTTTGTTATCATATTGAAACATGATTTCCTTATCTGTTCTCTTCGCTTCCCAATAAGCTCTACGTATTTATTTAGTACAGAAGAAGATTTCTCTGCATAACTCTTAATCTTTTTTTGCGGAATCAGGATTTCCTTTTCCTCAGAAATTTCTCTATCGTTGCTAGATTCGGCATCTCCTTGTTCTTCTTCATCAGTAATAGCATCGTCAATCAATCTAATTTTTCTTCTGATGCTCTCTTCAATACATTCAATTAACCTTGAAGATCGGTCTACTAGAATAGACCTATGTGTATGAACAAAATCATTGTCATATGCCTTGTTGTAACTAATGTTTGGCAAACTATCCTTTTGTGTTCTTTCTTGATTGGAAGACGCGCTTTTTACTTGTATTCTTGTATCATCCGATTCATTTGCTAAATCCCACATAATATCGGTAAGCATATCTGCAACTTCCATGCCTTTATAGCCTTCGTCTTCGATTTGGGATATGAATCGATTAAGGCTTCTGCTCGTTTTAGAAGGATTGGTATTATCGAGTTGGTCTATCCAATTAATAAAAACTCTATTTGAAACCGTATCCCCTTTGCTGGATACTATGTAACAGATAGCTAAATCTACCTTTTGATTTGCACTTATACTCAGAGTATTACCTTCAAAAGAATATGTATCATGCTTAGTGGTATTGTAGCCGTAATCTACAATGACAAAAATATCGGATGGAATTTGCTGATTCAAAGTGACGGTCAGCTTTCCATTTTGATAATTTGCAGATAGTATTTTATATTTATGAGTATCATCGTCACTATTTACTTCTTTTGATCTTGAAAAGTCTTTTATCTGTTTATCAAGTTTCTTCCTATTCTTTAATCCCAATTCACTCAAGAAATCAGTCTCCGACGAAGCGTATATGACTCCAAATTCATCATTAACGCCTCTCTTGGATATCGTACCAAGACCAGATATTGTGGCATTTGCACTTCCAATAATACAATATTCTTTTTCAGTAGTCTTAAAGTGGAAAATCTTAGCATGAAGAAGTCTTTCGTAGAAACTAAAATTCATCTTGCCTCGAACGGTCTCTCTAAAACTATAGAAACAGATTTGCTTGTTCTCTGGTATCTTGCAAGGTGGAAGGGAACATTTCGTATCAATCAGAACCTCTATTTTGGCATTAGGGAAAAGCTCTGTCAATGAAATAAGTGTGTCTCCCTCTTCATCAAAAAAGGGGCAAACAACAGTAATTCTTTGAACTTCCTGAGTAGGTACGATGTCGGAAATTTGTTTCAGTATACTTGATGTATTGTCATTATATAAAAGTGCTGCGTCAAGACCTTCTTGAAGCTTGCATAGTTTATGAGGGACGATATTATAATTAGAATCCAGAAATGTACAATTGTCTGGGATTTCGTGAAGAACACGATGCTTGTCAAAAGTACTTAGTTGATTTCCGAATTGTGTAATATATCTCCAGCATTCTTCTATTAAAGGTCTGTGAAGATTATTTGTTTCATCAATATATAACCCCGTGAAGGCCTCGTGGTTTTTACCATGTCCTGTAACAGTAAGATTACCTGTCCCAAAAAGGACAAGAACGGATTCATCGCCTACGAAGAAGTTTATTTTTGGATGAAAAGCCCCCTTTGAGTACATACTAGAAATACTATATTCTTTTCCTATATTTCGCATGAACTGAGGCCCAACATACTCCATTGACTTCTCCATTTGACGATTATCTGCCAAGATGCTAATGCTACAAATCTGTTTTCTATGTAGCATATTAATCATATGTCGATCGAAATGAATCAGGTCTATTGCATATGTTGTTAGGACAGCAGAATGGAATCTGCCATTTTTCTTTCCGTTAGGAATATCCGAGAAAATTGCATGTTCAATCATTGCCATAGCTTCGAATATAGTTGTAAGCGATATCAGTCAGTTTTCCCTCAGAATCGATGTAATTCAAGTCAACCAAGAAATTATATAGTGAATTGACACGGGGACTTGTTTCGGTCGGATATCTTATTTCCACTAATACAATTCTTCCATCTTCATGCACAAATTTGCGTAGGTCATTGTCATTGTTGCCCATTTTCCCAATAGCAATTATCGTGTGTTCCTGCATAATTTGATAAACGATAGTCTCTATGTACTTTTCTATCGACAAACTGGAGTGAACTGTGATATATGATTTCAATCCCTCACTTAATATGCCTCGCTGACGTGTCAGGTCATTCCTGTTTTCAAAATCAAGAATATCTTCCTTATTCATTTCGAATTCGAGTTGCAGACGCAGCATGAGCTTTAGTGACTGGACTGCTGCTTGTGGATAATTCTTTTCACGGATATGCTTTTTCAAATCATTAAACATATCCTCAATTTTCCCATCGATATTCTCTTTCCACTCATCCATAGAGTGATAATTCTTTTCTTCTTCAAGATAAGAAAGTGTATTTTCTCGAATATCTTCAATAAGGAATTTCATCGCTGGATTATGTAAATCACTTATTTCATTCAGGATATAGCAGAAGATACTTTCAATACAGAAGTGAAATGCTTCGCATAAATAATAGAAATACCAGCCAAATGCAGCATCATTGTCGATGTCCTGGTTTACATTCATAAAGCGATGCTCCACAAACCTGTCAACTAAAATCCCGTTCTCAATATCCTTTAGCATTAACAGAACCGTTTCACGACGCATTGAGTTCTCGTCGTCTGGTTTGGTAAGAAGATGATTGAGACTTTCCCATTCTGCAGTATCCCTTGATAGCTTGTGAAGACCTAGCGGATTAAGTATGTTAATGTCGTTGTCAGACAAACTCCCTTTTATGATGCGATCAATGAACAAGTCTCTTATATCTTTATCAACACTTTTCCGTACAGCTGATGCTAATTTGTCGCCAGAGCTTAGAAGATAGAACCACCCTTCTTCTATTTTAACTAAATTGTAATAGATAAGAGACCCCAAATAATATTGGCCAAATGCTCCAGTCTGATATGTCCAATATTTGTCCTTAGAATTATAATCTGCACCATCAGCAAGATTATAAACACCTTCCTCGATTAGTTTGTACCGTTGTTGGGATACGAATAAAGCACCGACTACAGAACCAATGTTTTGGTCTTTCATTATTAGAGCCATTGCAAGCTCGGCGCGACGTATGAAGTTATATTGGTGTACGTCTGTCTTGCCCGATATCTTCAGACTTTTATATTCACTTATTAGCCAGCAATACAAGCTGTAATAGCGAATATGGCCAGTAAGGTTAGTAAGCCCAGGCAATAACCTGCCATAGGTTGCTACCGAACTATTCTGAATACCCATTGGGTCTCGACCTCCTTTGAAGCCATCATTGGTGGCCCAGAAAGGAGTGGTTATGTCAGAAAGTTTATATTGTGACATCGTTTAATTACAACCTTTACAAAATGATTATTCTTCAAAAGGATAAGTTTCGTCATAGATTTCGCTAAGCAAGCGGTCGTTGAATAACCAGTGAGGGGTTGGCTGGATGTGCTTTACCTTGTAACCTTTCAGTTTTGCGGAAAGTGCGCTAATCGACGTCTCTTCGCCTTCGTAGCTCACCCTGCGATCCGAGATAATCGTTACAGAAATGGAAGGGTCATCCTTCCAGACTAGGACATCGCCCTTCTGTAATCCCATTTCATAAAAGTTGAGAGGTGGTCGTTTGGATTGTACCTTTGAACTTGCAGCCTTGTCCTCATCAGTAAGATCATTTTGAATCTCCTCACTAACATCTTCTGTAACATCTTCGTGGTGAAAGAGTTCGAGGATAGCCTTTGCCTGTTCCGGCTGTATGCGGAAAAACTCCCGGTTTGCATTGATTCGTTGCGGTTCAAAGGCAGTGTGGAGAGCTTTCTCAATTTTTGCGCAGTCAGACTTCTTCACCCGACATGCAAACTGACATTCAAAGGGTACTGGCACTCCTGTTGTGTAGAGTTCCTTCATTCTTTTATCTATGTCCTCCTGAGCAGTCATGCCAATCTTAACGAGACCCGGCATCACAGGATTGGTCAGCAAATAAACAATTCCATATTCCATATCAAATAGTTTTAAATCGTTTTTATTAGTGGTATCCGTACATGTCTTTTTCTTCGGCTTCTTTATCGAAATTACGTTTGCAGGTTTTACACCCCTTATAGGTGTTCCCATTTTCTTCTGTAATCATTTCGATAGGATTCCCACATGTTGGACAAAAGAATTCTTTCTTATCATTATGTCCGTGGCCACGTTTTGATTCGATATGATCTGGTACAGGCCTTCCCGATAACACATATCGCTGTGCTAATCTCTCATATTGTGCATCATCACAGCAAGACAAGCATGTCGGACAAATATACCATCCATTGGGGCATTGTTTTGAATCTCGAGAATCAATTAGCCCCTTTTTACAACTATAGCAATAGTTCAGATAAATCAGTTTCCTGTTTTCAGAACAGGAAGGATTGATACAGCCGTAGTAATTATATCGATTAAAACCAGTGACACGCTCTGCCGAGAATAGCATGTGACCACAAGATCGGCATTTTAGACTTTTAAATTTCTGTGCTACTTTGTTCGTTATTGCTATAAATTTCCAAACAACAGGATCTGGCTCATATCCCGCTTCAGTTTCATGAATCTTGGGATAACCCAGTATTTCTATCATATGGTAAAGCGAATACTCATGCCAATTATGTTGTTTTTCTAAAGTTTGGTTCCCTAGACAATTGTGAAAGCATTCATTACCCCTGCACCAAAAGTATGGAAGATCAATAGACGGGTTATGCTTTTCTGCAAGTTCTGGAGCACAGAAAGGCTTAAAGTTTGTCGTTGGATTAGAATGAACCAAAAATTCATGTTCATAAGTATGATCGCCCTCAGAGAATGAACTCTTGTGATAATATTTCTGGATTAATTTGACAAGAAGGTTTCTGTCATAAGCCACCTCAAAATAACCATTGTTGCTTATATCCTTACCAAGTTCCGCTTTCAAAGAAGAAATAGTACGCTTCTTTACTTCTTCCCCTTCTAATGCCTCAAACTCTTTCATTGCTTGTTTTCTTTCTTCATCAAGCATCTGATAATAGCTTTTACCATGTGCTTTTTCCACATTATTCCAGAAACCAAAAACATCAAACTTTTGTCCTACTAAAGCACCGTTCTGGGGGAATATTCGCATTCGTAGAATCAAGGAATATTGTTCTACAAGCATAAGATCAACACTTTGTGAACTTCTCTTGTATGAGCCCACAACAAACTCACCATCGCCATTTGATATGAATTTCTCAGGAAGATTCTTGATATATTGCCTAAACACTTCTACTGAAAGCATGTTGCCATCTACCGGTATCTTTTGATTGAAGGTCTTCAGTGGTTCTTTCATGAAACAATTTAGGATGTCAACATATTTGTAGTCAACTATCCATCTCGCATCGTAGTATTTGTAGCCAAGGCAATCATACTTCTGGCAATTCTTGACGTTTTCTTCTGTAAGGACTATCGTTTCGTGATGTTTACAATAAGGATATGTTAGTCTTTCTCCATAATAATCAAGAAGTTGTTTAATAGTCTGAACTAAATTATCGTCTGTAAGTTTAGATTCGTCTATAATTCTAATTGTCGAGTAATCAATGAATCCTTTGAAGTATCCACGGTTATATACGGCACCCCCATCGCATACAGGTATAAATCTCTCTAACTTGAATTTGATGGCAGGGTGAGCCATATCGCAGTGTGTCATTGCAAAATCAAGGACGCCGTCAAATGTTTGGAATGTACTCCCCTTAGAATTGTATAAGGTAATAATGTTGTCACAAAGCAAAGGAATTGTAAGAATGATAGGTTCAGCAGGAGATTCTATACAATACCTGTATCGGATAAATTCGCCAAAATCATTATCCTTAAATTGACTTATGATACTGAAATCGATTTTTGTATGGCCTAAACGAATGTCGTGAAAATATCGCTTTACGACGTCAAGGCGCTTGTTCTCATTGAGCATTGAGAATACAGGACGCAAAACAGAATAATCAGAAAGTCCCTCTTCGGAATGGAACCATTTATATACAGCTGCCAGAGGGTTAGTTGCGACCAAAGGTATAACCTTTTCCGGCTGAAATGGAGCATCAAAGATTTCATCCACTAATGTAAATAGATTAGAATCCTCAATTCTTTTTTGAAAGAGACTTTGATGTAGTTGTACAACAATGGGAGGCACATAGACTTTGTATCTTCCTCCTAATCTCTTGCATAATTCTTCAATTGCAATTTGCTTCCCTTGGGATAGACATCTGCACACTTTCCCCAATGCGCTAAAGAAAAAAGGAAAGGACTGATGGTTATAACGACGTAAGCAAGATTCTATCGTTTGTACTGACCAAGATTTCTTTGCTAACATCCACAAAAGATTCAGAAAGGAATATTTGTCTTCGACATTTTGTGCTCTAGCTGAATAATCAGAAAAAATCAGGAACCAGTCGTTAACATCTCTTGCTGAAGCTGCGTGGAAATACATAACCATCATTCCTTCAATGTCATTACCTTTATCATCTTTTTTCTGTTCGCCTTTGTCAACGACACATAAACAGTAGTCTAAAGAGCGGTCTGCAAAATTGCCAGCATCGAAACTTATACCTAAGTCTCGATCAATAGACTGCCATTTTGAATAATCTTGTTCTCTACCTTGTTCGTCATAGTGGATATTTGTATACAAGCGTAAGAAGAACAAGTGATTCTTGTTCAATTCGTCAAATCGGTCGGTAGTAATATCAATATACATGTCGCGTCTTTTTAAATCAGCCCCCTAACTTTACGATCATACATTTCATTAAACCAGATATTTTTGAAGAGAGTATTTGCTCTATCTTCTGTTAGTTTATTATATAGCTCGTACTTACTGGTAATAAAGTCAAGAAGTTCGGCATCAACAGTCTCGTCAAACTTTGCTTTTACATCATCACGCGCATTCTGCGGAATAAAATACGCCGCAAGTTCCTGGTCATTGTCAATGCGTTCACGCAAACGTGACAATTCTACTTTATCCTCATCGGTGAGATCAATACCGAAAGTTTCATTTAATGCCTTGATAATGTTCGACAACCAGTCAAAGTCTCGTGGTGCAGGGGGTTGTGAATCTCCTGGCTTCATACCCTGCATCTGAGTATCTCCTGATTCTAATTTCAACTCCTGAGTCCCAATATATTGAATTTTATAGCTTTGTAACTGACTTTCACTCAGTACATCGTATGGAAGACTCTCTTTTTTATATGGCATCTTCTTTGATACAGCTAAACAGAATGGAGCTAATTTCCCAAGGTCAGGATCGTGGAATGGTATGATTTGACTTAGGAAAGTGAACAAATTATAGAACTGACGACAAGTTTTCCTAAACTTATCCTGCATATCAGGTTCTAAATTATTGATGGCACGGTCGCATACTTCATCAATAACAGCATTCACTTTTATGTTTTCTTCCACTTTTTTACTGAGGAAGTAGCGAGTAAAGTGATTGACATCTGTTTTTGTGAATATGCCAAATGCATTTAACTTGCTTTGAACGTCATACAGTGAATTGGGATCTGTCTCATCCTCTTGTGCCATTTTGTTCTTTCCATAATATTCTTGGAAATCAGCTTGTATCTTTTCTGGGTCATTGACAAAGTCTAGAACAAAAGTCTTTTCTTTGCCACGTTTGCAACGATTAAGACGTGACAAAGTCTGTACAGCATTTGCCCCGCCCAATTTCTTATCAACGAACATAGTTTGCAGAAGAGGTTCGTCAAAGCCAGTCTGGTATTTGTTAGCTACAATCAATATACGGAACTGTGGCATTTTCAATGCTTCTGGTATAGAAACCTTCCCATTGAGATTGTTCATGCTGGTCTCAGTATATTCCAATCCCGTCTCTGAATCTTTTACAGTACCAGAGAATGCGACAAGTGCGCCATAAGGCAGGTGCATTTCCTGCATAATACTATCAAACTTAAGTTTAAAACGCACTGCATGTAAACGAGAACGGGTAACAAGCATAGCACGTGCCTGACCATTAATCTCTTGTGCAGTCTGATGAACGAAATGTTCAATCATAATACGTGCCTTTCTTTCTATGGCTGCATCTTGAAGATCAATATAGTTAGACAAAAGACGTACCGCGTTTTTCTTGTCATATTCTTTGTCTTCAACCTTCTCGTCACGCACCAATTTATAATAGCGCTTAAAAGAAGTATAGCACTGCATAACATTTAAGATAAAGCCTTCATTAATGGCTTGCTCCATTGTATATGCATCAAATGGCTCTTTGGAGCCATACTCACGTTCACAGAAAAGTTCTATTGTTTTGGGTTTCGGAGTTGCTGTAAATGCAAAGAACGACACATTAAGTTTGCGGCCCTTACTCTGCATGTCATTCGTTATCACGTTATCAATGATTTCATTGATCTTCTTTTCCTCATCATTGGCAGCAGCAATAGCTTCATCAAACTTCTCAGCCTCCTGCAGAGAAAGAGCTTTTCGCATTTGGCGTGCATCTTCTCCAGACTGTGAAGAATGGGCTTCATCTATAATGACTGCATACTTACGGTCTGGGAACATTCGGATGTTACTTGCAATGTGAGGGAACATCTGTATGGTGGTAATGATGATACGTTTACGAGACTCAATAGCCTTTTTTAAATCATCACTATTATGTCCGTCAGCCTCTTTCTGTTGACCTACCGTATATATTTCTCCTGGTACTGTTGAGAATTGACGGAAATTGGCTTGTAACTGGTCGTTAAGCACTCTACGGTCAGTAACTACTATGATACTGTCGAAGAGTGCTCGATCATCGGTAGGATGTTGGAAGAGGTTGCTGAGACGAAATCCAAGCCATGTTATTGTGTTTGACTTTCCAGATCCAGCAGAATGCTGAATAAGATAGCAATGTCCTGCTCCACGCTCTGTTACATCATTCAACAACTTATGCACAGCTCTACGCTGATGGAAACGAGGAAATATAAGTGACTCGCTTACTTTGTCCTCCAGTTGATGTTTCTTGGGATTATAGACTTTCTCCTTATCTACCTGAAGTGTGATGAAGTTTTGTATAAGGTCAAGAAGGTTATCACGACGCAAAACATCATACCACATATAGGAAGTTCGATAACCAGAATAGTCTCTATATTTTACGCCTACATTTGCATATTCTACATTAAATGGGAAGAAACGAGTGTCCTCTCCGTTTAAGTGTGTAGTCATGAATACCTGTTCTGTCCCCATAGCAAAATGCACCAACACACGCTTGAAGTCAAAGAACTTTTCGTTTTTGACAGGGCGCTCGGTCATATACTGTTTGATGGCATTATGATGATTCTGTCCTGTTAGTGCATTCTTTAGCTCGATGGTAACAACAGGGAAGCCATTGACAAATATAACCACATCTATCTCGTTAGTATTATTCTTAGAATAACGTAGTTCTCTAACAATGGCTAGGCGATTCTTGCGATATAATTCATCATGCTCAGGGGTCTTGTTGTTCGCTGGTTTAGTATAGAGCAATTTGAATTTGCCGGTAAGTCCTGCATTGAATTCTTCTTGACGAAGTAGTGAAAGCGTACCCTGCGGCAACTCCATATTATTTTTCATATGTGCAGCTGTTGCAGGACGAAGTTTTGCATTCATTTCAGAATTTACCCTGTCTATGATATTCCGAATAACTACAGACTCGTCGCCATCTGCCACATCAAGCATTTTCTGATACTGGTCTGGCTGAGTATCCTTTAGGAACGCGATCAACTCGGAAACAAGAATACAATTATTCTTGTTTTCTGGCTTGTTGTATTCTGCTGCCGAAATCTCATGATACTCCATATCGGCAGTTGGCTGACCATTCGCATCTACGATAGGTTGTGTCGTAAGATGCTGAATCATGTAGTCCTGGAATATTTCTTCGCAAGCAAATCCTTCCATAATATCTTTCTTTATGCAGTTACAATCTGTTTATTCCATTCTCGCAAATCTACCTTGCCAGTTACGGCTTCGGTAATAACAGAGGACTTGTAGGATTTCAAATCTTCAATTTGAGATAGGAGTTCATTAATTGCTAATTCAATCGTTTTACCTTTAACTCCTATGTATTCTCCTATCCTCTTTTGTTCTTCTATCGGTGGAATAGGAATTAATAAATTCTCAATTCTTTCCACTGACAAACCAGGCTGTGCTGAAGAAATTGAATATTGATTCAAGTTCATAATCTCCAGCAATGAACCAAACCATACTACATCATATTCTGTTCGAGGGTGACATACAACAGCATGTTCTGTGGCCCAGAATTTTCCGTCAGCATAGTTTATATTCCCACAAAGTGCTCCTTGACGGCCTATTAGAACAAATGATCCTTCTGTGTTATACTCATTAAAATAGCCTCGAATACCATTCCCACCATATACGGGATATAATCCCGATTCCATTATTTCTTCAGAAGTTAGATTTGAACCGCTTTGTAAATTTGAAATAAATTTCATCTTTATAAGAGACCAGTAATAAGGTATCATACCAAGCCATTCAATACCGCTATCTTTCATCGGAACATTTTTATCCAATCCTTTGGTAACTGCTTCACTGATGACAGAAGAACGATAAACTTTCAGATCATCCAGCATCTTTTCTTTTTCTGCAATCACACTATCAATCTGTCCCACCTTGTAATCAAGATATGAAGCTATAGCTTGTTGTTCTGTAAAAGAGGGAATTAAAACATCCGTATCACTTAATGTGTTTTGGGTGATACTGAAAACTTTAACTCCATTTACAGAAGATCGGATTTGACTTCTCCAACAGTCTGTTTTGAAAAGATATGCAAGATATTTCGCATCCGTAAATTTGATATTTCTTGCTATTATAGAATGATAGCCAGCATATAATTGATAGTCTTTATCGATATATACACAATTGCCACATCCTTCCAAATCTTCTGATGTGTCAGCAAAAATAAAATCCCCTTTTGATACTTTAGAAGAGTCATTCCCTTCTATGTATGTATCAGGAATATAACGAAGCAAGTGATTTTCTATATTAGTTCCTGTATTTTGTTTAGAATGAATTTGTCCATAACTAATTACAGGAACACCTTCATCTACAAGGTCAGCTTTCGTAATTGACAAACCGCGTCCAAAAGAGAAAAGCCTTTTGAACTTTATCGTATTCCAATGGCTTGGTATTTTCCCTAACCATTGGATGTTTGTTTCTTTATATGACTCGTACTTTTTCATGCTTTAATCTTTGAACAAAGCTTTAATCATGTCCGACACTTTGACTTCACGCTCTTTTATACGTACAGCAATCTCTGACGATGGTTCCTGCTCAGCAAACTTATAGAAATACTTAGTAAAGTTGATTTCGTATAGTTTACGAGTCTTACCTACTTCTACCCAAGACTCAGGATCTATATGTGGAAGAACTTCCTCTTGGAAATATCTCTTCCAATCTGCATCTAGAGCAATCTTTTCTGTATCTCGCTTGCTGCTGTCCGGTTGTTTCTGGCCACGTTTCAACACCAATTCGCCTTTATCATTGCGAAGAGGTTGTTCAATAGTCAGTTCATACTGACCGAAGTCTTTATTCTCAAAAATCTTAGAGAACTCATTCTCTTCAAAGTTAATATATAGTCTCAATATCTCCTTGACATGCTCTTCAAGTATGTCATATCTCTTGTTTCCAAGACTTTTTGCACTTTGCTTACAGAAGTCAACAGCATTAATAAGCTGGACCTTACCTCTTCTTTGAGAGGATTTCTTGTTTGTAAAGAACCAAAGATATGTAGCAATACCCGTGTTGTAGAACAGCTCTTTGGGCAAAGCAATAATACACTCCAGCCAGTCATTTTCAATAATCCATTTGCGGATGTTACTTTCGCCAGATCCGGCACCACCAGAGAACAAGGGGGAACCATTGGTTACAACACCTACGCGGCTACCTTCTGGTTTCATCTTAGAAAGCATATGCTGAATGAACAGCAACTGTCCGTCACTGGTACGTGGTGTGCCAGCATAGAATCTACCATCGGGATTCTGACTTTCCTCAATGATGAAGTCCTGATCTTTCTTCCAAGTCACACCGTATGGAGGATTTGCCATGATATAATTAAAACGACTTGTCGGGAAGCGGTCTTGTGTGAACGAGTTACCCAACTTAATATTATCGGCATTCTCACCAGATACCAACGCCTCACTCTTTGCGATAGCGTATGATTGTTCGTTCAACTCTTGACCAAAAGTGGTAATGACTGGTTTCTGTTCCATGTCACCACAGATTTCCTCCAAGATGTAACGTTTACCCACATTTACCATGCCTCCAGTTCCACACGTTGGATCATAGATAGAGCGGATAATACCAGGCTGATGCAGTTCCTCTGCATCGGGAGTAAAGAGTATAGCCGACATCAGACGTATCACATCACGCGGGGTAAAATGCTCACCGGCTTGTTCATTACTTTGGTCATTGGCAATGCGAATGAGTTCTTCAAAGACATAACCCATATCATGGTTATCATAAGCTTCCATAGAGAAATCAAGGTCCGTGATTTCCGAAATCATCTTATATAACAATGCATTACGGTTAAGACGAGCAACAACCTTATCGAATTGGAAACATTCGAATATAGTACGAACCTCGGAATTAAATCCTGCCATGTAGTTCGTGAAGTTCACCGAGATGTTCTTGGCATCATCAAGCAATGACAAGAGTGTATGTCTGGAAGTGTTATAGAACTTCAAACCCCCAGCTGTCTTACGCAGCAGTGGATCAAGTTTATCCAAAGCTATCTTGTCTTTAAACTTCTCATACTGTTCACGAACATTCTTGTTATATGGCTCGAGAATACAGTCCATACGGCGCAGCACGACGAATGGTAAGATCACCTCGCCTATCTCACTCTTCTTAAATGTGTCGCGAAGGACAACATCTGTTATGTTCCAAACAAACCCGACATCCGGGCGGTGTATGTTGCTATATTGTGCCATTCTTACTTCTTATTTTTGTTTTCTGGGTGCAAAGTTAAATGTCTTCTGTGCAGTCTTTCTTCACAGCAAATTAAAAATTTAGGAAATTTGATTTTTTATCGCCAAAACACCTAACGGGACTTGAAACAATCTCTTGGTAGATGCCCAACAGATACTTAGACATTTCTTCATTTTGTTTTTTTCCATGAGACTTAATCTCTGTCATAACGTCACCTTTTAGTCCATTTGATTTGAGATGGAAACAACTACCGTGTTTAATTCGATAGTAATTTGTTATCAAACTTCTATCATGGCTCTTATATGTAGTAACTATCGTAACCGATGACTTCGTACTACCTGATGCCTTTTTTACTATCTCCTTTATTTTTCCTTGTTCTTCTTCTAAATTTATATTGTTGTCAACTTCTCCTTCTTTAGTAACGATAATGACATTCACAGGAGAGTTATTTGGAATGTTAGACAAGAACCGAATCAGTTCGTTGTCGTTTTTCTTATATGTTTCCTGAAACTTAAAATAATGATTGTCACTAATGATGATGTCTGTTAATGGCAACTTAGGGAGATAATCACCCCATGATGTAATTTTAACAGCAGGAGTCTCAGTATTATCCATTATCAGACTGGCCAAGACTTTTAATTCCTCCCCTATTTTACCTATTAATATACATGACTTGGAACTAATTACATCGCATATATGCTCGTCTTCAAGGAGATATATTGATGTTAGCAAATCATTTGTACCTGTATTATAGAAATTGGATTTAACTGGCCTGGGGGGGAACATCTCACTTTCATCTTTTGAGAAATAGAGTGCGTTTCCTCCAACTCCTTGACCGTATTTAGAAAACCAAGCCATTAGATGCTCTTCAGCCTTCACGTCATCTTTGGGGAAGTTATACTTGACATCAAAGTGCCGACGGATAAGATCTGCACAATCCAAGAACTCTGGTGAATTCTTCGAATTAACCAAAGAAATCAAGTTGCTTTTATCTATATACAATTTCATAGAATATCAAATAAGAGATTATTGGCTTCGTCAAAGAATCCTGTACCAAACTCATTTGAGAACTTGCCATCTGTTCTATATTTCATTTCATATGGAACAGTATCGTCACTGGGAAGGTAATAGACCTTGAAGAGATTGTTATTTCTCAAATCTTCATCATCTTCAAATTTTTCATTTGCAACTATTACTTGCGATTTTCTTATAAGGTATTCGGAATGAGTTTCAATTAGCATTCTGATTCGCTTCCACTTTGCAAGAAAGTGGAAGAGATCAGCAAGATAGCTTTGCATTTTGGGGTGCAAGTTCTGTTCGGGTTCCTCAATAACAATTATTGAAGTAATCCAATCAAATTGGCCATTTTTATCCTTTTGTTTGTTCTTATAAAGTATAGTTGCAATTCGAAGAAGGAGAATCATCATTTGGATAGAACCCATTCCTTTGTCTGCAAGAGGAACAACACTACCACTCTCTTCTGTAATAGTAACAGTATATGCTTCACCTGGCACTAAAGCATCAATTTTGAAATCAATTCCAATCTCAAATTTCTGCATCCATTCACGAACAAACTCATACTCATAGTCTCCAGGAGCAATTCTTTCACGCCAAAAGCCATGAACAGTTTGGGCAATATAGTCATTTAAATCGCCGGTATTATAAATTGTATTCTGGTTTGCGGCATGAGCGGAAATATACTCCACACTCAGAGTGTTAAGCAAGTTGCTTAATTTTCTTTTAGACTGATTCAATACATCAATATCTTGCTTAATAGCTTTCCTGTAACCCTCCATTAGGGAAAACTCTTCCATTGCGGCAGCATAATCGTTGGGGTTTCCATTGTCTTTGGGCGCGACACCCTTTGAAGTCGCGAAATTAATAATATTCGATATAACATTGAGCACGACGGGTTCATTTACCTCATTATATGAAATAGACAAAGGTAAATCGTCATACAAGGCCTTATATGGGTTTCTACTCTTCAACAAGCTATTGAATAGCTCTGTCTCCAACTCTCTTTCTGTAAATTCGTACTCCTTATCCTCATCCAGATTAAGCATAGAACTTATCTGCATTTTAATTTTATCCAAAGATGAGGTAATATCCGTAATAGCTTCCAAGTCACCTTCATCATTTGCCTTCTGAAGACGTGCCTGGGCATCTTTCAGATCTTTGACAAGTTTTCTTGTAAGAGAAAGTTCTTCATCAGCATCTGCATTTAAAACTTCGTAGCTCATATAGTTGCCACTATAATCATTAGTATAGCGAACGTGAGATTCTAAATCTTCAATCAAGATTCTGTCAACATCTCCATATGTTGAACGCTCGTCTCGGTTGCCAGACACTACAAATGTAAACTGGAAAGGACTTAAGATAAACTCAAACTTCATTGAAGTCGGGAGAGACTTCTTCTTTGTTTTAACCACAGACAACGAATCATTGTCTATAACAGGCTTATTGTGTATCGCACGGGCAAACTCTTTTATTTTAACGTCATGTAATTCGCTTGCATCGAAGCGAAATAATGGCTTTGAGAAAGAAAGGAAAGAATTGCTCTCACTTCGTCTTCTATCACTCATACGCATAAGACGAAGATTGTCTACGCAAAGGAGTAAGGCCTTTACTATTGTAGATTTTCCGGAATTGTTACCGCCTACTAAAACGGTAATGTCGCCCAAAAGCATAGATGGGAATGTAGCAAACCTACGGAAATTTTGGAATCCTATCGTTGGAATATAATTATTGTTCGTACTCATATTACTGATGTTTAATTGATTTCGGGTGCAAAATTATATTGTATCTGTGCAGTCTTTCTTCTCAGACAAATAAATATTTAGATTTTCACGGATTTTTTCCAATATTTGTTGTCTGTACCACTCTGGATAGAGGACTTCTACATCAGGAATGAAAGAAAAAAGTTGTTGATCTAACTCACGGGTAGGCCTAACACAAATCTCAATCTTACAATTATCTGCATCTTTGATAGTTTGAGACTTATGTATTGGCTTTGACACAACATATGGGAACCTACTTTTTGAGAAATGCAGACCAATGGCAACTTTCTCTACGTCATCATTTGGTATAGAGACTCCAACCACATCATCAAAATAGGTTGAAAAGTCATACTTATCGTTCTTCTTGAAAGCAATATCTGACTTTTGGAAGTCCTGAATCCTGTCAAGGGCAATATTACTAATTCTATCTAGCTCATCGTTCAAACCATATAAGAACCATCGGCCATTGTACTGTTTGACAAAATATGGGTGGATGGTCATAGATATTTCTTTTCCCCTGAAAGTAAGATATACAATGTCTAATGTTTGATGATTTACTGTAGAGTCTATGATTCCGGCTAAATTTTCTATACCCTTTAATTGCTCGTTTTGCTCAAATGAAACAAGATGCTCTGCATTTGACTTCAAGCCAAAGCGATACTCCAGATTAGAGATAACTTCTTCCAACCAAACATTGGTAGCGTTACCTCTAAATTTTCCAAGCATATCGATAGTTGATTGTAGTTTGTTCAGATCATCTACAGACAATTCATTATTATAAATGGAAAAATTACTATCAGAATAACGATAGTAGCACTTCTTTCCATCATACTGATATGCCTTAATAGGGGCATCAAAAGTTACACGGTCTCGCATATATTTGATGTCCTCGCGTATTTGTCGTAGGCTCACTTCGGTACCGTACATGTCATAAAGAGCATCGTTGACCTTCTCAAGAAGATCTTGTATCTCGTATTTTCTGCTAAAATCACTAAAGCAGCGATCGAGAATTTGGTAACGCAGTTGAGCATTCTTGTTTGTAGGCATAGATCATTCAGTTATTAGTTCTCTTTTCTCACACTCTAATAACACCGCTATCTTATCCAGCGTTGGCAATGTTGGCTGAGTGATGTTACTACACCACTTTGAAACAGTAACATATGACACCCCCAACTGTTCCGCAAGCCAGACTCCAGTCTTTTTCTTTTCAACGAGAACTAGTTTTAGGCGGTTTAAATCTTTATGCTCCATATTTAAACTTTTAAAGTTGTAGGCAAAGTTCGGAAAAATATCTGAGAAAAACAAGCATTATTTAGAATTTTTTAGGAAAAAAGCGTTTTTGTACTTACATGGAAGCCTAATAATACATGTTATCCACGCATTATGCAACCTTAGAGTTATCTTTTAGGACATAGCGGTATAATAAAAGGGAGTCTTCATTTGAAAACTCCCTTCACTTATAGTTTAACATCAAAACTCTTATGCTTATTCTTTTCTAGAAAATCTGTAATATCTTTCTGGCTATATAAGTACTTCCCCTTTACTTTTGTATAACCTAAAAGTCCCTCATTTCGATACTTCCGTACAAGTTTATCCTCCACACCTAAGAACTGTTGCAACTCCTTATTACTATAGTATTGTTGATCAGGCTGGTGAGTCTGTTTTGCAGGCTGACGAACTGGCTCATATACACGCATTTTCTGAGAAAGTGCAGCAACTCTACTACATATACTCTCCCAAACCTCTTTCTCTATCAAATAATACTCTTTATTATCTATCATACAATCATTATTTCCAATTGTATGAGATATTTCATTTTTTGTCTACCTTTTACCGAACAAATCATGCAAATGCTTTGCGATGATGTTTGGCCATAAATTCATCTATATCATCTTGTGTATACCAATATTTGTCTCCTACTTTTGTGTATGATAGTTTCCCTTTAAAGCGAAAATCTTTTAATTGTTTCTCATTAACGCCTAGCACAGAACATATTTCTTTTTTATTATACACCTTTAATTCGCATGGACCAGAAACTCTATCAAGACACGTCTCAATAGTATCCAATTCATCTAAAAACTTTTTCATCTCTGTGCTTTCCAACTTTTTATAATACTTCTGCGTCATATAATCAACTTTTCTTTTTAGATTATATGTGGCTTTTTCCTTTTTGCCTGAAACATTTCCCCAGTAATAAGTCTAATTCATTCTGACAATAAGTCTCTTCTTGTTGGTTATATAAGTCTGCTATTCTATCTGCATGTTCTTTACAATAGATTGGTAATAGCCGGTTATGGGACTATATATAACAAATGGGACTTACCGAACGTCTATATGCACGCCACAAGTTTCTTTCTACTTGGGACTTGTCTATGTTTTCTGAATCATCGAATATCTCTAGTATCTTCCACGCTGGAGTGACAATAATACCGGTAGTATCCATAAAGACTGATAAGAATTTTATCAAGACTTCCTTACAATCAATAATATCTTTGTCTATAGAACGGCAATCAAATTCAACAGGTATACCTGTAGAGTGTTCTCTGAGCGTCATACATCTAGTATAATGGATGCGTTCAAAAACAATAATATAGTTATCGAAATTCAGCTACCCATTGTATTTTATCAGGTGCTTGTAAAATGAATCAAACAACATATCATTAGAAGGCAAAGTCCCTTCCTGATATTTGATTAGCGAGTCTATCAACACTCTTAATTTTGAAACAACGAGCTCATTCCCATGCTCTAAATACATTATCGACTTCTTTAGTTCGTCCATACTATTTCTTGGATTTTAAGTATTTATCCCCGATTCTGAGCTAGTGCCAGAACCGGGGATATATATTAATGAGTTCCTTTTGGATTAATATTATTGGCTTTACAATACTGATATAAGCATGATGCTGAGACTTTTATTCCTTGCTATATCGCATTTTGTAGGTTGGCTCTTACCGATATTGCAGGATTATACCAAGTCTCAACGGGCTTGTAATGTGGGTTAGTATCTATGCCCTAATCCTTACAGAACATTTTGAGTGTTGTCAATCCTACTTTGATACCATTCTATTTGGCATACTTATAGTTCTCATATGTAGTCATGTTTAAATCATACCATTCACCAATACTCTAGTAAGTCAAGTCTTTCTGAACTTTACGCGCATAACTTATTCTTTTCAAATTGTGCGCATTACAATACTCTTTGCTGGTCGTAAACTTCCCATGTTTGGTTGGCTCTAAAACATCCAGGTCGCTTAAAGGTAAATCTAAAACATACATAGCTTTCTCTACCAGAACCTTATTTGTAAGTACATTATCGCTATTGTCGTAGTATCTCATTCTACGATAAACAAGATTATAGAGTAGCTTTTCAAATGATATATCTGGCTCAATCTTTCGGATAATACAGGCATCAGTAAACAATCTTTTACGCCTACCTTCACCATCCTTAAACTTACTGATACGTGCTTTCTTATTGTCCCAAACAATTCTATTAAAGACTTTCATGAAGGTATCGGGAATCAAACAATAACCATTTTCATTATAGTCTAGCTTTGTTTGTTCAACAAGACCCAAACGAGCATACTCTGCTAAGAATACAGGTAATTCAAGTCTATTAAGATCAGTAATAATTTTAGTGTTAATACTATTATTACTATCTTTTTTACAATTTAGTCTTTTAGGATTATACATATTACTCTCTCTACAATATAATCGTAAATGACTAATTTGTGCAAAGTTTGAAATATCATAGATCCTATTAGACAAGTAATACTCCATATCTGGCAGAGGATTGCCGTTCATTAACTGAGACAACACACGGCCACAGTCATCTTTTGTATTTGCCAACCCTACATATGAACATATGCTGTTATACAATGGTTCATACATTTGAGCATCAATCTTTTCTGAGAAGCAATAAATTAGTCTATACGAGTATAACCCATTCTTCTTGTTGGAGTATGTCGTATAAGCAAGAGTTGGCTTCATGTACGGTTTTTTAAGGTAGTCGGCAAGTGAAACCTTACTGTCATCAACATCAATGTTAACAAAATAAGTATACAAGAAGTCTGCATTAGAACGATGATCATTCTTGAACACATGACAATAAGAGTATCCAAACTTGATATACTCCATAAACTTACTTGGATTTACCACAACTTTGTGGAACTTCATGCCTTTATAGTCTTCGCTATTCGGCTTGGCGCTATACGCCTTCTCTGAGATACTAATCTCAAACTCATAGTTTAATTTTATATGCATATTTTTAATTATAAATTTTAATGTTACTTTGATAGAAACAATTATTATAGCGCAGTCCTATCCTTTTTGCCTGAAAAAAGTTCAATATCTTCCACTTCCTTATATTACAGATAACGATCGCGCGCGCATATGCGATTATATAAATGATCGCGCGCACGCACGCATTAAAAATCATAATATCTCTTTTTTCTGCTTATTATTTCGTACCTTTGCACCCATTAACGTAAAGTATTGGCATTATGAGAGTGACATATTACGATAAAGACGGGAAAGTTACCGAAACAAAAGATTTCGGAGACAAAGCAAGTGACGTTGTATTGAATTACGACGATACCAAACTGTTTTTCCAGATACCTGAGAGTATTATGAAGCCTGCTCGAAGCAAGAAGGACAAGTTGGAAAGACTCTATCTTCTTGAACAACTTCGTTTTCTTATCGAATATGACTATGAACTCTATATTAAGTCTGAACTGTGTGGCAAACAGGATGCCGAAATGTCGTGCTATCTTAGGGATATTGGATGCAAAGATATTGAGGGGATGAAACCACTCCAGAGTGACAACGACAGCAATTATCAGCCAAATCCTGCTTTTGCTGAGATGAGAGACCAGCTTTTCAGACATGTAAGACAGGAGCATACTACCAATCTATCAGATATTCGTCATCATCTCATAAGCAGGACCAAGAGGAACAATATTCAGTATTCGAGAATTGTTAGAGATCCTCTATCTAAAGATCCTTGCTATAACCAAGTTTATTTGTATTCCGACGAGTTAACGCCAGAAGTCTGCTATTTGCTGTCTTTGCTTGCACCTTTAGGAGACATTTCAGAGAAACAGATATATGAAGAGTCTCTTTTTAAGGACAATAAGTTCCTTTTGAGTATTGCACGTGCTTTATATAGAACAAATGGCATAAACCGTAGTGTTCTTTATAATCTGCTGAGGTTGTTCATGCCAACAACATATGGGGCAAAGCAATTGCAAGGTGTTCTTGGTTTTTCTACCAGTACAGAGATAGCAGAGGAAGGCGTTTTTTTAGAAATACATAGTATAGATGAATTGGGCGAAAAGATAGAATCCTACAATATTGAAAAGTCTGAATTAGTCTCGTTGTTCTGTATCTCAGCTACGGAAAAGCCATTACTTGAAGAGATAGTGAATAAATTCCGGGATGAGTTTGACAGATATGGAGAAAGACAACAAGATACGGTTGAGAAAGAATTTAAGAGGGAATTTGTAACCAATTCCTCTGAGATAACTTCTAACGATTGGACTCGGCTTCTTGATAAATGGTATAAAGAACTACAATCAAAGTATGAGACTAATTGTGATGAGGAACATTTATATGTATCTCCATATTGCTTATATGGTATAGTTTTACATTATGAGGATCCAGAAGAAATGCTTTGTATTACTGAGCCACTTACCAGAGATGTTATCTTCTGCTATACTAAGAATCCGAATATTAAAAGGATTCCCATGTATAAGGTAATGTTTTCGCTTAATTATATCAAGGCGAAAGCAAGAGGTGAAAGCGTGACTAGAAGCACTCCACAGCCAAATAACGAACCTGCTGTAACACTTCCCCCTTTAGATTCCTACAAATATCCAGAAGTAGAGTGCGATGCTGCAATTAACCAAGCTATGGAGTATATTTCACCGTTATTTAATAGCTATTTCCTGACAGCTAAAACAAATGTAGAACGCTTTAAGCGATTATTTATTTCCATTTTAAATTTAAAAGAGATTAAGCCAAGGATGTGTGAGACTCCCTTGAAGCCATTTAAGCCTTTCAACTTAAGACTTGTATATAACATCATTGGATTACTTATTGACCAAAATTACATAAGAAATGGAATGGCCACCCAAATCGATAATGCGATAAAAGAAAGTCGCATAGCAAAAAGGGAAAAGTATCCAAGAAGGCGAGAGGAAATAATTAGTTATGACTATAAGGGGCATGATCTTCCGTATGGTTATATTACGAGAAATGAACTTATAAAGCCAATACTAGACTTCCTACAAAATCTACAATAACCCAAGTCTCAAATATCACATTTCAAAGAGAGTTTATCACAATGATAGGCTCTCTTTTTTTTCTGCATTTTTTCTGCATTCATTGCCTGAAAAAATTTTTTTCTGCCTTATTTCTGCCACAATTCCGCACGGATTCTAGTATAGAAAATAAGCACTACCTTTGTCAACGAAATCAAGAGTTCTTTGATATTTTGAGACAACCGCAACTGATATGGATTCAGGGTTTGGGACGGGTAAATCGCAAGGGAACTGATGCAAACGGCATCAAGGGTAAGAGAGTGTACCCTTAGTTATACACCTCAATTAAAATCAAAAAATGATCAGAGCAACATTATAAATAATACTATCATCGAACTGATTGCTTAACGGCTCAGTTTTCGCATCATTTTTATGAGCGTATCACTTTAATCTTATAATGGGCTTTTGTGATACACTTTTTTCAAATCAAGTTAATCTAAAAGATTATTTAAACACAATTATTAATTTAAAATAATAGAAAGTATGAAATTCAAGAGATCAAAAAATTCCGAAGTAAGTGTTGTGCTTAACAGCAAAGACCTTAATCTTAACGACGTTGTTGTGAAAGTCGTTAAGCTCACGAAAGAAGTTCGCGTATTTCGCAAAATGAATGATGGCACCTTTAAGGAATTAAAGAAGGTGCGTTCTGGGGAAAAGTCTCTTATTACTACTGAGACTCCCGCTGAGAGAGTGTCTGATACTTCCACCTCTAAGACCTCTAATAATAAGATAGCAACTGTTGTCGAAAAATCCAATCGCCAAACAAGTTGGAGAAAATTCAGAACGGCTATTGCCAAGGTTGGTGGTATCGATGCTTATATGAATTCTCATAAAGATGACAACATCATCAATATGCTACTTTTGAAATATCCAGACTTCAAAAGAGGCATGAAGCTCTATGAGGCAGGAGGCAATGGCGCATGGGCACTTCTGACAGAAAGAAGTATTGAAAGTGTACGACGCACATACCAGAAATTCTATATGAACCTGGATCTACTTCTCGCCGCATAAATAGACAATTATTGTAATTAATAAAAAAAACAAATAAAATATGAACAAAAAAATAGAGAAGACATTTAAACCAAATGTACAATGGATGGCCAAGAAATATAAGGAGATGAATCAAAAATTATTCTATGGTCAATTGGGTGATTGTGATTTTGGTATATTTACTACAGGTAAAGGCTCTGAAGGTCGTACTTTAGGATGGTTTAAAACAAAAGGCGATAATATTAGAGTTGACAGATATAGCAGAAGGATGTTCATAAATGGGTGGGAAAGAATCTATATAGATAGGAATAACTTTGTTGAGCTTTGTCGTCCGACTATTGAACTTAATGGAAACTATAGTGGTACAGAACATGGTTTTCTGGCAACACTGGTACATGAAATGTGCCATTATTACACAAAAATGGACGGATATTGTCCACGTCAAGGTCATGGCTTTGAATTTAGAAACATCGGATCAATTGTTACATCTCGTTCAAATGGTATGTTCACAATCCAAAGGCTTGCTAGTGCTGAACAGATGACAGAACTTGAACTTAGCGATGAGATGAAAGCAAAGAGAGAAAGAAGGCTTGAAAACAAAAAAGCCAGAGTTTTTGCATTGTTTGTCTATAAAAAGAATGGTCAGATTGAACTTACGATTACATCAAATGCCAACTTGATTACTGAAATTATTGAAACCACAAAAAAACAAGATGATGCAACAAAGATTGAAAAATCTAATGACCAAAGTCTTATAGAGGAATTATTCTCTCGTGGATATAATAGTGATAGTAGAAAGTGGAATTATTGGAATGTTGAAAATGAAAAGTGGATAACTCCATTGGTCAATCATGGTTTCAAGATGGAAGAGATATATACTGATTCCAATTCTATTATATCATAATTCCCCTTAATTGTATCGTGTATGCGTAGGAACAATTCACCATAAGAATATTTACATGCAAATAACAAAGTCTTAGACTTTAGAATGTGACTGGTAACATGTTACACTATTTAAACAAATCTCAAAATGAGAACCAAAACAATGCCGATAGCAAGACTTGAAGTCAAATCGGTGCCAATTATTAACCGACTTAAGTAAAAGCCGTCGTGGAGCAGGGTGCACACTCTCCTTGATTGCTTTGAACGAGCCATAAAGCAAATTAAAAAAATGGTAAATTACAATATCATGCAGGATTGTCAATATGGTGACTCTGCAAAAATCAAGGAAGAGATTGGCACTCTGAAACTATCCTCAGAGTCTATTGCCAATGAACAGGAGAATGTCTCCAAGTATATGAACTTCTCTAACGGGCATTTCGCTTATCTCCGATTAGGGAAAACGAGCGGTTCTATCAGATTCTATCCAGATTCACAAACTGCGTATAGTGAAACGATGAAGGAATACGGCTCTCTCTTATCGCAAGGTGTCACTGGCAGCAGAGCATCCTTTTACATTTCGGACAGTAACAATAAAATTGTATATAAGGGCGAACCTAAGATGAATGGCAAGATTTATTTCTCCATTTATGATGGAAATTGTACCACACAAACGGTTTCTTTAGCAGATCCTTATGAATATTACGATACAACTTTATCAACAAAACAAAATGAATCTATGGAAGAAATAACAGAATTAATAGAAACGCCATTGGATGCCAGCACAGGCAAAAGCTTTGAAGAAGGTGTTCACGCAGATGACATCAGGAAGAATGCAAGTGTCTTCATGGAGAAAGGCATCCTTACCCAAGATAACATCAACTTCCTTTGCCTCTCAGAAGACTCTGCCCACGATTTGGCAAAGAGAGTACAAGATGCTGCTATTATTAATAAGGATGAAAGCAACGAGGCGTTCTCACAAGCCATACAGGATGTGTCTCTTAACATGATTACCATCACTAAGCAACTTGCTAGCGGCAAACCAACAGCCAAAGAGCGTTGTAGTATTCACGACGACCGGCTTTACCTGTCTTCTCATAGTAATCCCGACTATTTGTTTAGCGGTTCGAATATGTGGAAGCGGACACCAGGCGTACTTGGCTACAATAAATTGGAGGAAAACATTATTAAGATGTATAACAAAGGACGAGAAATGATACTAGATGTGTCATGTGGGGCTCAGAAAGAAAATGCTTCTGTTGAAACTCCAGTTGTTGATGATGCCATCGTTCAAGATACATCTACAACTGAGACACCTATTATACAAGAGAGCACAACGACAACCTGTGAACGTCGTTCATTCAATGACGCAGTTATGGCAATTACCTCAACAGTGATGACCTATACAACCTCGTCAGAAGACATCCTTTTCTATTTAAGGTTGAAAGGTACGTCATTGGAGTCAGAAATTAAATCTCTGACAAACAATGTTGTGATGACAAGCGTCAAGGGTGATCAGATATTCTTTCAAACACTCTCTGGCATTTCAAAGGAATTAAATATCCGTGATTATGCGGATAATGACACTCTTCGGGATGGAGTTCGTACGATTATTAAACAATTGATAATCTGTGCTGCTCTGTCGGACAAGACACGAGACTCTATAGCAACTTTCGTAGATGTTAACTCTATTGTGAATTACGTAAGTTCATTGCCTAAAATGGCAGCTTAATTATTAACCAAACAGTCTGGAACTATTTCGGTTTCAGACTGTTTAATAACAAAAAAATAAAAAAATAAAATATGAATAACTCAGAAGTATTTATCCAATTTAATGATTACTATTCTCAAATGATGAGATTTATTAATGCTATTAAAAAATTAGCTCAACATTCAAATGAAGTATCTGTTTGTAGAAAAAGGATATATTACCCTAATCAGCTGATTTCTCCTGGATATGTGGTTAATTCCTATCGTGATGTTATCCAAATAAACTGTGGAAAAGAAACTGTCTTTGAATGTTTACCCTATTCCGAACCTTGCCAAACTGCTAGGATTTCTCGTAAGAAAAGAAATACAAATAAACAAGAAATGAAATGGTACCATATTTATTCTAAGCACAATAAATCTAATTATCAAACTTATAAAAATTACAATTATGAAAAAAAGAACTATTAAGATTTTTACCCTATTTAGTGGGTACGATTCTCAGATGATGGGACTAATTAAAGCTTTAAACAAAATCAAAAATCTCTATGAAGCTATACTTGTCGGATGGAGCGACATTGATCCCAATGTCCGACTCATACATAACCTTACTTTCCCAGAATACGCAGATAGGTGTTATCCTGATGTAACAACAATAGAATGGAAGCAGATACCTTTTTTTGATATTCTATTCTATTCCAGTCCGTGCCAAAGCGCCAGCAGATCTGGCCGTCGTGAAGGTTTTGAAAAGGACTCTGGTACAAAGTCTTCTTTAGTTTGGGCTGTGGAAAAAGCAATCGCATGTAAGCGTCCGAAATGGCTTGTTCTGGAAAATGTTGAGGGCTATTTGGATCCTCAAAACGAAAAGACTTTGATAAAGTGGGCAAGAACAATAGCCAGTTATGGTTATGTCAGCTTCTTCAAGGTACTGAACTCCGCAGACTTTGGAATTCCTCAGAATCGAAGTCGAATTTTCATGATCTCTATGCGTATAGATAATGAAAAGGACTTCACTTTTCAATGGCCTGAAGCTAAGAAGTTAACTGTAAAACCAGAGAATCTTTTGGAAAACAATGTTGAGGACAAGTATTATCTAAGTGTTGAGATGGTCAATACTTATATTGATCTTCTTCGAAATGCTAGTGATGGATATACATGTTCCGTTAAATACAAACTTGACTATCCTACAAAATATTTTTCAAGTCAGTTTACTGGGAAAATATCATCTACAGTTACGCCACTTACAAAGAATGGAGCAATACCAACTTTGCAAACAGGTTGTGGTTGTACTAATTTGGTCGCTTATGCCAGTTGCAGACAAGAAGGATTACCATGTGTCGTGGAAGTATGGGAAGGTGAAAAAGGAATTCAACCAATAGAATTGAAAGACGAAAAGCCATGTAATCAAACACCTAAAGCTAAGAAGAAGCCCTATCGTAGTGAAAGAATTCTATCCATTATAGACAATCTCAAGGATGGTCAATATCTGAGAATCAGACAACTGACTCCAAAAGAATGTCTAAGGTTTATGGGAGTTGAGGATATGTATATTGATCGCATGCTGCATCCTTACGACGCATTAGCAAAGGAAGGATATACTGAAGAGCAAGTAACCAGCCTTATGACTATTGATGGAAAACATCGTAAAGTTTCTGATAACGCCTTATATGGTAGAGCAGGAAATTCTATCGTGGTTGATGTTTTAACTGAGATCTTCACTTCGTTAATCAGGCAATATCCGAATTCGTTTGGTGAGTATTGTGGTAAGTCTCCAGAAGAGATAAAAGCCCTAAAAAAACGAGAGTACGCACGGAGGCACTACGAAAAGCACAAAGCAGAAGTGCAGCGTAAGAGTAGAGAGTATCATAGATTAAAAAGAATGTCAAACAATTAAAATTAAGACGATGAACAAGAAAAATAAAGACTTCAGCAAAGAAATTGTTCGAATTCAAACAAAAGATTTCGAATTGGGAAATGTTATTTTCTATGGATGTGATGTTAATCTTCACAGTAATGACGTGAAGAAACAAAGAGTGTATAACCCAAACATCGAAGATTGGCTTTATAAGAAGGGAAACTATTTATAACTCCCCATTATCGGCACACATGAATCCTAACGATACGGAAAAATCCATGTGTGCCCAATTATTAGTTTCATAACATGGGGGATAGCGTCTTTGTTCCACTTATAGATTTTATCTCCTAAGCCTTCATTAATTTCGTCCCGATGAGTCTTGATGAACTCTTCACGCTCAGATTCTGTCTCAAACATCAATGATATATAATATTCGCTGTTGTCAGAACAACGGACATGGGTACCGCATTTTGTTTGGCAGTCTCTCGTATCGGCAAAAGCAATCTTCAAGAAATATGGCTTCCAATATTTCCCTTTCCAGTCATTTGTTAGGCTGGGACCGACAGATTCTGTACCGTCCAAACAGACACGTCGAAAATAAACGCCAGAGAATTGACCATCAAGCATAGCCAAAAGCATATCTGAATGGGCTTGGTCTGAATACGTAGTAATTGTTACTTTGCCGTTTTCATTATCCACATCAAAGAGATGGTCGTATCCATTAAGAAAGGGGAAATAAGCATCCAATAATGAAATAAACTCGTCACTCATTAAGGAATCTTTTTGAGCCTTTTTGTCCTCTACGACTATTTCTGTATAGTAAACAGGAGTCGTGTTAGGGTTTCGGACAGGACCTAAAAGGCATATACCTATTTGGCTTTCATCACCTGGAGTATTTAGAACACGTACATCCTTGATAGTCTTTACGACTATTGAAGTGCTACGTTCACTTGTGTCTTCTACGCCTGAAAGGAACAGATCATAGTCATTGTATGACTCTGGCAATGACATGATTTCGCTTAGCATGGTTGTTTGGTCATAGACTTCACCCTCTATGCCGTTTACATCTGGACTATCCAAAATGCAGATAGTCTTACCACTTTCACTAATGCCTAACTGATATTGCTCAGGCAACAAATTGTAATCCTCACAAAAGCCACCAAATCGGACATTCGTAGCCTTTACACCTTCTAAGACCTTTTTTAACTCACCTAAATTCATAATAACTCACTGTTTAACTATGATACGTCCGCCACCATCACCAAAGATATTTTCCCCAATAATCTTAACTGAGCGTGGTATATATAATGTCATTCGCTGTTCTTGATTGGCTCTCCACATAAAGGCATCATCACAGATTGTGGTCACTCCGTCTCTTACTGTGTATTCCGCCTCATTAAATGTATTGAGGCAATTCAGCAAATGTTTCCCATCCTTTGTATATACAACATGGTGTTCATCAACACATCTATCGCAATCATCAAAGACTAATATATTCGTGATATGCTCGCTCTCATTATAACGATTCTCCCAGTCTTTGATGACACCCATAGCCATATCATCCCCACATATGGCCAGTTCGCCATTGACTATATATTGGTATTCATCACCGTCCTTTACCCTATCAAACTCAATCATACTTTTCCCTTCTACTTTATTTTTTGATTTACCCATTCCAGAAACTCTTCTTTCAGTTCGTCGTTCACAAATAGCATGTCAACGCCTAATAGAGCTGGTATGATTCCATTACATTTGTATTTATATTGCTGTTGGAACTCTTTAAGGAATGGAGCCCATTTGTCATAGTTATCCCAATTCTTAAAGAGTTTATCATGTAAATCTATGTTTTCAGTAGAACTAATCTTCATACATTTATTATTTTTATAATTTAGTCATTTAGAATAATATACTATATAATCCCCCATACAATATAAATGTAAATGACCAAATTGTAAAAGTAGAACAATCCCTATAATAATCTTGGAAACCCAGTCATATCTATATCAATTGTATTGCTGATAGAGAATACTTGGTACCAGTCACCATCCCTGTCTTGCTTTTGAAATGTGTCCATAGCAAGTACGCAGGCATTAAAGCTATCTCTATACATAATAGATTCCAAAGCCACATATACGGCAGTTTCAAGCATATCGGCCAATTCCTTATCTTCCTTTTTCAGTTGCTCATAATAAGTTGGCCCGAAATCTTCTTCATCCATACCTGATTTCCTAAGAGCTCTCTTATACATGTATTCTACCTGCTCTATCACATCATCGGGCAAGTCAATAGTGAAGTCTGGATTACTTTCTTTATTATTGATGTCGATACCTACTAATAGTTTTGCCATAATCGTTATTCTTTAAAAGTTTCACATACCCTGCGAAGTTAGCAGAAATAAACGAAAAAACACCGTTTTTATTCAAGTATTGTCGTCCTCGTAGCGAAGTTTGCTTCTCAACATAGCCAAAACAGTCAAATCGTAGTCTGCATCATCCATGTTTTCTCCTCGCTTTACAACATCCATAAAAAATTCCTTGATACGTTGCCAATCTATTTGTGGCCTTTTCTGGTCTTTTACGTCCTTTCGCAGAAAGCTCAGCCATTCACCATGAAACGGAGGATCGTATTGAATGGGACTTATTAGGTAATCACCACGTAGCAAATGTATAAAGCCATCTGCCTGGACTATATACACATCAAAGTATTCTGCCAACCACTCTATCGTTTCTTGTTCCTGTATGTCTGACTTGTCTTGTATGGAAGTCTCGTCTATATATACTATCTTCTTGACTTTAGGAGACTTCTTTGGTTTTAGCGGTCTTAGTTCCATAGGCTTTTTATATATTTACATATCATCCTTTTCTATAAATGCCGCAAACCATATATAACCTACCAATAATAGCCAATACCATTCAAAATATATGTATACTAAATAGAAACTACCTACAACAATGGCACCGCCTATCAGGACTTTCAATAAGAATGGAAAAGGTTTCAATATAAGGCCCATAATGCCAGCAACGAGACCACCCACGACTTCCTGAATAAAGCCAAATATCTCACCTATGCCCTCAGTGATAGCAAATACAAGAAGTATCAGTCCACCAAAGCCAAGTAGCCACAATGCTGTAGTTATCATATTCAGAATACCTTTAAGTCCTTACCTGTAAGAATCGAAATAGGTTTTACCATTCGGCACAGAACAAGTCCCACTACCACCAACAGCACCTTCATCCAGAAATGGTCATTGTAGAATACAATACCCGCATACACTAGGTAGAGCGGACTACACACCAATGCTATTGTGAGTAGCAAAGTAAGAGATGCTATCAGAAGTCTCATTATCACCAATAGTTTTCGTCGATAATCGTTATACTAGTATTGGTATAGAAATATCTCATGCCTTCATCACGGCTAAACGTCAGTATGACCGGAATATTCTTCTTGCCACAAATGTGATTATCGTTATTTACTTTAAGAACACTCTCAATATACATCCTTGTTCCCTTATCTTCTAGTTCAGAGAAGTGGTCTATCAATAAAATGGAAGTTACTTTATCTTCTTTGTGCTGTTCGGCTCTTTTTACATCATCACTCCATACTGAGCCAACCCAGCCTGCTTCATTCATCTTGGCAACAATAGATTGTGGATCTTCCATTTTACAGTCGACATAGATGATGTTTACTTCAGACTTTTCAAGTTCTTTCTCGACGATACTCTTGAAGTCGAATTTTTCTGGTACTCTTACAACGACAGAGGGCTCTGTCTTGAAATAACCACACTTTCGCATGCCTATTCTTTTGAGAATATCTGGCAATGCCTGTTCAAACACTTTTGTTTCCATTTTAGTTTAATATTGTTTTGGTGGTAAGAAGAATTATAATGTTATCTTCCTACCACCAAAAATTAGAAGCTTTTGAAATAAAACTCCTCTAAGTCGGCTATGTACTTTGAGTTCACAGTCACATATTCATCTATTTCGTCCGAATGATTTCCCACAGGTATTTCTTTTTGTCCAATCGATATAACATCAACTAAGTTACCATTACTACGAGCAACTTTCAGTATTGTCATATTACCGAGTGGTTTACCTACCAAATAAGGCATTCCTCCTATTTTGTAAAATGTTCTATTTGAAAAACAATCATCACTTTTAATATAGACTTGTACCCTTCCAATAACTTGGAATCCATTATCTTCGGCTTCACTTATACTTTCTTTGTAGTCTTCATCAATATTCATAATTCTAAAATGCAATAATAATTGACCTACTCCCTTTCAAGCGTTTCGGTTTCCTCTTTTCACATGGTTTACAATTGACGAATTTCAATTTCGCTAGCTGATTCCCAATTAACTTCAGGATACTGGTTTCTTGCTGCGTTAAGCATAATTGCTTCACGACCAGAGTTGCCTGCACTGTACCAACGACTTGAATCAATTGTCAATTCTCCAGGGACACCATGATTCAATTCATGAATTGAACATGTACAACCATTTTTTCTCCCATGAGCGGAAAAACAAACTTTTAAAGTTGACATAATACTTAAATTGTAGAGTGATAACTATTTTCAAATAGTTTATGCCAAATTGTATTCACCAATCTAGCATAAACTACCCATTTAGACTCGTTCCCAGGAACTAACAACAATCTCTTTCCAATCAGGATGAATTCTTTTAATTGCATCTATTTTGATTTGAGAACCAGTGTCGGTTGACAACGGAACAATTACCTCGAAGTCTTTACCAACAACTCCATTAATTAACGCTCTTCCACGAAGTCTGTAATTTGCCATAATAAATAATTTTAGGCTGTCCTTTGGCCCCTTTCCAGACATTAATATTGGAAAACATGCAGAAACGGAAGTCTCATGCACCAAAAGCGTGGAACCCTCACTGTTGCCCGTTCCACATCTGAGGCCTTCGAACTTGCCCTTGTCTTGAACCGAGCAACGAAGACCCCACGCCGTACGTATATACTATGCCACATATACCAATAAGATATAATATGGACATGATATTACATACCCATGAGCATCTACCGTTGCCATGTTCTGAAGACAAATTGGAGTGTTCGAAGTTCCAGATGTCAAAACACAGCGTCAATAAACGCTTTTACCACTATGTTAGCCCTCTACCAACCGCCACTTTTAAGTGGCTTCGGCGCGGAGCTTGCAAAACTATACACCTAAAGGCATACAATTATGCCATGCAAATTTAGTCATTAATCTTTGATTATTTCGCATTTATATGTTTTATTTAAGAAAGATTATACATATCGGGCAACTTTCCGCACTGTATTGACCGAGTGTCCTGTAAGTTTACTGACTTCTCGCAAACTAAGTCCCTTTCTGAGCAATTTAATCTCCTGGCTATATTGTTGCTTCATTTGTTCAGCACTTTTAGTATAACCCTGTTTGCGACCAACTACACCACCCTGTTCTCTGAAATTCTTATACCCGCTATTCATACGTTCACGGATAGTCTTTCTCTCCATTCTGGCAATCTCGGCAAGTATAGTTATAAGAAACTGAGACATAGCGTTTACTTTGCCATCTTCATTCAAAGTCTCAATATTATAGTTCTGGATATACAAAGACACTTTCATGTCGTTCAAAGTCTCGATGACTTGTAAGACTTGCAGGGTGTCACGTCCTAATCTACTTAGTTCTGTTACCAACACCTTGTCAATATGCTGCGTCTTGATATACTCTATCATTCTACTAAGCTCTTTACGCTCAGCATTCTTCTTAGCACCGCTTATTTTCTCCGTAAAAATAGAACGAACCGACCAGCCTCTTTGTGTACAAATAGCTGTCAGTTCGTTTATTTGTCTGTCATAGTCCTGTATCAATGTTGATACGCGACCAAATATCACCACGTCCATACTCAATGCTATTATCTGTTTTACTTTCACAAGCAAAGTTAGCAGATAATATTGACACTGTGACGTTTATCAATAATATGGATGGCTATTTCAGTATTATTTAGCGCTTTCCTATATCCGGTAAGAAGTTAAAGCCTAGTTTATCAACTACTGATGACAAAGTCTCAGGCAGGAACTCTGCATAGACTTTCTCAGTGACACCCGTTGACGTATGTCCTAGCAATCGACTAATTTCGCTAATGTCCGCTCCACTGGCCAAAGCCAAAACTGCCCAAGTATGACGAGCGACATGGAAAGTCAGATTAATATTCCAGCCTAAATCCTTTGATATGGCTTTCAAGGCCGTATTGATAGTGTTATTCCAAGAATTACGACGCATATAAAGAGCCTCGCTATCTGTTAGGTCAAAGTTCTCACTCAACAAGTCGAACACATAGACTTTGTTTCTTCCCCTCCATTTATCAAGGATGCGGATAACAGGTTCGCTTAGTGGAATCGTATTGCGATTACGAGTCTTAACCTGAACTTTCTTTATTTCCTTTTTCTTGAAGTCTATATCTTTCCACCTTAATGTCATTACATCAACGAGACGCAAGCCACAAGCATGGAAGGAGAACAGAAACATTTCAAGGAACTCTTTGCGACGTGGTTGCGTAATAGTATCATACTTACCAGCCAGTATTTCCAGTTCTTCTTTCTTCAAATAACGAATAGTCCTGTCTTCTGCCTCTAAATTGTCTTCCTCTTTCAGATATAAGTCTTGAATAGTAGCATTGACTTCTTTAGAAAGATAGTCTAATTTGGCTGCCTGTTCGCACGCACTGAAAATCGGAGCCAGACACTTATTGACTGTAGAAGGCTTCTTTTTACTCTTTAACCGCCATGCTCGAAAGTCACAAACCAGACTTTCAGTAATCTCCCCCACATAGATTAGCTCATTGTCTGCCCCATGTGTACCCTTGTTCGTCATTAGAAGGAATTCCGAAAATTTATTCAAGTAAGAAACATGGTTTTTATAAGAACTTACACCAATCTTTCCCTTGTCATACTTACTTTTGACAAGTTCATTAGCAAACTCCACAAAGTCCTTACCACTATCAGGTCGCAAAAGCTCGAAGTTTTCATCCAGAAAAGCACGAATGACATCACCCGTGACATGACCATTTTTCTCATAGTATTGCACTATCTTGGCGTCTATATCTGCGAGACGTTTATGCAGCACATTATTGTAGTATTTGTAGTCTAAGTCTGTAGTAGTACGTATCTCGCCAATTCCACCATAGCCCTTTTCATTCCAGTCTTTAGAGAAGACTGTGACTTCTGTAGTCTTACGCATAGAGTCTGCTTGCCAGTTGTATTCGATGTAAACGGGGTATCTCTTGCCTGACTGCAACTCTTTAGGAGTGCGCAGTTTCAATTTGCCTTTTGGATAGTTTCTTGCTGTTCTTCCCATATTTAATTACTTTATTAGTTTTAATGTATCAGCAAATATACAAGATATTGGTCATTTTGTCTTCTTTTAAAGGCTAAAAAAGACTTTTGGGATCGGTTGATTTGACCTTATAAGGCAGAAAAAAGCTGCATGGAAAGATTATGGAGCTTTTCCAGGCAGAAAAGCTTTGTAGTATTAGTAGTCTATGTCTGGAGTAGTGCGTGTCTCGCCTATTCCACCATAGCTCTTTTCATTCTAGTCTTTATGATATGTCTATACTTGTTTTGAAAATAAAATGATCACCTACGGAAAGTCTTTCAAAAATACAGATTATTGATCATTTTATTTTCATTTTGAGGCAAAATTTCATTTTTTGATCATTTTATTTGGCCTAAAATGGCCGAAAAAAGCAACATGGAAAATCTTGGTGATTTATCCATGCTGCTTATTTTCAATTAGTTACGCTTTTCTAAGCCGAATTGAATGATCAATACTCATCCTCATTGAACAGGAAATCCTCTTTCGTGGGATAGTCGGGCCAAATGTCCTCGATACTTTCGTAGACATCTCCCTCATCTTCTATCTCTTGCAAGTTCTCCAGCACCTCAAGGGGTGCGCCAGAGCGGATGGCGTAATCTATAAGTTCGTCCTTGGTAGCGGGCCAGGGAGCGTCTTCAAGTTTTGATGCTAATTCAAGTGTCCAATACATAGTCGTTTAAATTTGTCGTTTTAGAATTTGACCGCAAAAGTAATATATTTTTTCTTATTCACAAGCATTCTGCCATAATTTTTCACTATGCCTTGCAATAAAATTCAACTTCTTGGCTAAAACAAAGAGATAATCACTCAAACGGTTCACATATTGGAGCACTTCTGGTGACACGGTAGCCGTCTCAGCAAGTTCAACAATTCGTCTTTCGGCACGTCGACAGACTGTGCGACAGACATGTGCCTGTGCCGCTTCTTTTGTGCCCCCTGGCAAGATAAAACCCTGACGTTCTGGCAACAATG
>Ga0247608_10001211_pt1 | contig 36771 bp, 50 predicted proteins | sample 176DNAGHGlowgp2_FD_193490 | JGI IMG/M metagenome (GOLD analysis project Ga0247608, IMG submission 193490) | Sheep rumen microbial communities from Palmerston North, Manawatu-Wanganui, New Zealand - 1766 DNA GHGlow gp2 | ecosystem: Host-associated > Mammals > Digestive system > Stomach > Rumen ...
CTGAATTTCAAACAAATTGTTTGAAATTCAGTATTAGCCATTTGCCAAGCTGAGTAGTAATTCTGAGCTTGCTGTTGGTATGGAGCTAATGCTTTTTGTAATCTTGCTGCTACTAGAGCATCTGATTGATTACCTCATGTAGAGCTTGAATATCTATTCATGATAGAAGTCATTTTATCAGCTACTGCATTATAGCTTTCTCTAGCTTTTGTAGCATCTTTCATAGCACTCCAAGCTCATGTTCTATCCATCATCTCTTCCCATCAACCTATTATGTCTCTTCATTGTTGAGGTTCAATTCAGAGCTTCTCCATCATAGTTTGTAGGATCTCAGCATTATCATAATTTGTTGTAATCTTTGATAAGTTTGATATTGCTAGATTCATTTCTTCTTTTAATTGATCCTGCCATTCTTTGAATACTTCAGGATTCCAATCTTTCATTCCTGCATATTGAGCTTCAGTAACATTTCAGCTATTAAGAGCTGTACTAAATGATTTTCAGTCAGTATATGAAGTTGCTTTATTATAATTTTCTGTACCCTTCCAAAAACTATCTAATATTGCTTTTTGTCTATCATTCCTTTCATCATAATGAAATGTAGAGTTAAATGTTGCTCTATCACTAAAAAAAGACTTATTAGCAGGATTATTCCAATAAGCATTAAGATTATTTACTATTTCTTGTTCCCTAGCATCAGAATTATCTTGATAATCAGGTAATCATGTCTGAGCTGCTGTACCTTGTTTAACAGTAACTTGAGCATTCTGATTTGTTAGTCTACTTGGATCAAAAGTCTGATTCTGATTATAATTGTTATTATTCTGATTTCATGAATCAAAATTATTTGTTTGATTACCTCAATTAGTATCGTTGTTAGAATAATTATTTTGGTTATTATTCGTACTTGTAGAGGTATTTGTACTCTGATTAGTATTAGTGTAAGAATTTGCTGTTTGAGTACCAAAAGAACCTTCATTCTGCTTTTCTTGAATATACCTATTAGCATATTCAGTAGCAGTAGCATTACCTTTTACCATATTAGCATAATTCTTTTGCTGTTCAGTAGTCATTCCTTCGTACTGCTTTTTCCAATCATCATAGGATATTGCCATATTATAAGTTTATAAATTAAATATACTTTTTTAACTGTTCATTAGCATCATTTATTTTCTTCCTTAGCTTCTCTGCTGTGTAGTGTAATATTCATTGAAAGTTTGTATCATTAACCATATTCCGCAGTCCACTTAAATGGTTTATTATCACATTACACTTAGCTTTTATCTCATTCAGTCTTTTTATCTCTGCCATATTATCTTCCTGTACCTTTGTAAATAGGTATAGATAAGGTCAATAATTAGTTATCTTTGCTATTTGATTCTTAACTTCATATATATTCACATCTTTTCAGCTTGGATTTTTCCTTCATTTGTAATTATCTTTAATTTTTCTTACTCAATCATTTATCACACAAACTGAATGTCAGTTAGTCTTTGTTCAGAATTCAGTACCTTCTAATACTCAGTCTAAGTAATAATCTTTAGCATATTCAACCGTAGGACAATAGTTAGTATCTAAAGTATATCACTTCTCTATTATCTTATCTACCATGTCTGAATACTTACTTACTCTATAATATGCTACCATTCATAAATCTCTATGTTTTTCGTTCCACCACTTAGCTACTAAGTCTACTGCACTCTTAACCCACCAACCTTGTCATTTTACTCTGCCATGTTCATAACTAAGATTGTCTACTTCTTTTAGTTCATCCAAACTAAACTCATAATTCATTAAATCTGATAGCATTCACATAGCAGCAAATATGGTACAACTTTTTATACTCCAACTTTGATTACCTTGATTATATTCATACCTTATCTGATCTTGCTGATACAATTCAGGTAATAGGTCTATATCTCAATCACATAAGACATAGTCAGTATCTTCTTCTCATAGTCCTAAGCATCAGATTACTTCTCCCTTACTCATATAGCTTATTTATTAGATTTAAAAGATTCTTCTTTCTCTCTTCTAAGAATCACATTTTATAACATATTTCTTTGTATTCTTTATTTTTCTCTATAATATCTGTACGATATTTCTTATTCTGAAGTCTAACTAATTCTTTAGTTATCTCTTCAAGTTCATTCCTCATTGCTTCTTCATTCATTTTGTTTTTGGTAATGACATAAAAGTTCAAACAAACATCTCCTGCAACTTTCTATCTGTAATCACTTTTCACATATTCTTAGGTTTTTGTATTCGTATTCGTTCAATTCTTCTTTCATTTTTTCTTTAATAATTCTGGTCTATAAAATAAATCATCATCACAATTCAGTATTATCTCTAGTTCTTGTCTTACTCCTGCACTTAATACAGGCTTTACAAGGTTAAATACTTTTAATAATTGGTCTCTAGGATTCTGTTTATCTTTAAAGAACCTATTTAATGCATCATGCTCCCTTTCACTTATCCTTACTTTATTCTCAGGTATCTCAGTATTGTACTTCTGTCTGTTACACTTTCACATGATATGATGTAGGTTAGTAGCAGTCTTATCTATAACTCTGAGAAGGCGGTAAGGGACATTATCAATAGTAAGAATCCTATCACGATAATTAAAATCTTTATCCATTTCATTAGTCCTTATTAGGAGATAAAGTCTCCTTCTCTACTCATAAATCTCACAATGCTTTATTTATTCTCTTAGAGATAAGTGTTAATACAGGTATTCCTACTCATAGAGCTATAGCTTGCCAATCTCATTGAATACCTGTTAAGTAAGTAATTCAAAAAGCAACTATTACATCTAGTAGTTGCCAACAAAAAACTCTAAATGTTTTGTTCTGCCACCATCTTTTTAATGTCTCCATAATTTTTAATAAAAAATAAAAACTATTTATTTTTCTGTAGGTCGTTCTTTATTCGTTGTAGATCTATTTTCATTTGTGCTATATCTGTTTGTAATTGTATTACATCTACAGACTGTCTAAAATCTTCTAAAGCTACAATTCTATAGTTGAGATTATAATACATTGATATTAAGGCTAATACTACTCAACCTATCTTCCACCATGAAGAAGGTTGTTTTAATCGTTCAACCATACAATTCATTTTACGATATAAACTTTCTGTAATATAATCAGTTTTTGATTTTTGGTTATTTTTCATTTTTCTTAATTATTAATATAAAAAAGAAAGCTACTTAGAGCTTTCTTTATGATCCTATGAACCACTTGCAGCAGCAGTAGTTGTAGGTGGATAGATAGAAGTATAAGGACTATTTAACTCTCGTATATTTTTTCCTAACTTCAGACCTCTTCTCCTTTGTTAGATTACGAATATCTTGTTCGCACATTCTAACTCAATTAAAGTCATAGAACCTATTAGCAGTTGTGTTCCTTTTCTGTTCATTTATGGTTGCCCATCTGCAGTTTTCTTTACAGTAATTTTTACTATTATCAAGTCTCTCTATTGTTGTATCTTTCTCTCAGAACTTAGCTACATGATCTAGATAACTTTCATACATATCATTCTTAAATTCTTCAAAGTTATTCCATAAACATTTAATTCATTTATCATGATAATATTTCTTTCATAACTTACCGTATCATTCGCACCTTCATTTCATTGTATAATACAAATGATAGAATCTTGATTGTCATAGTCAATGTGTCCTTTTAAAATTAGCAAGATTTTCTGTATTTATCTTTTGCTTACAGGTATTACATCATACTCATCTGATAAATGTTTCTTTAAAAATTACCTTCTCCTCTCAGCATAAAGTACATCTAGTTTTTACTTTTGCTCTTTTCCTTCAGTTCTTTTCAGAATATCAAAAAAATCAGAGATATTCCCTGTCCCCCCTGACTTCTCAAATTTGTAATTCTACTTTTTTAGGCATTGTTATTATAGTTAGGTTATAAAACAAATAGGGAGAGTATGTAAACCTAACTTACATACTCAATTACGGTAGCTAACCGACCTATTAGAATTATACTAATATATACCTACTTTTCAACATATTATCCATTAGTTGTTGCTGTTGTAGTTGGTGGATATATACTTGTATATGGAGAACTGACTATATAAGCACTTTGAGGGAAAGGTCTGATAGCATTTACAATATCAGCTGTTTGCTGTGTATTATTAGCTATAACTCTTGCTTCAGCCAAAGCAGTTCTCAATCTATCAGTTTCTTGCTCGCACATCTTATCTAAAATTTTCTGCACCCCTGCAGTAGATGATGCTATGATAGCTGCAGTATTTTGTTGCCCTGCTAAGATAGCTTTCTCAATGTTGTTGTTTGTATTACAGAATCATTGAGTGATAAGATTTGTTTGGTTTTGAATTGCATTTTGAGTTGCAAGTTGTTGCTGTCGGAATGAATTGTTATTGATTATATCAACGGTGTTGTCATGATTGTTATTGTTGTTCATACCGTTTAATAACCAAGCTGCATTATTACCTCAGAATCAACCAAATCCATTACCATTATTCATGAAGAATAAGAATAGAATTAAAACAATCCCCCAAGTTCCTAATCCTCAAAAAGTCATTGCATTTTGATCCATTGCTATAGAATAGAATATAAAAAGACTGGTGAATTTCATTTTACATAGCTATAACCAATCTCTTTGCATCTATCTTTGCAAAGACAATCTAAATGTTAGTTCATATCTATAATTTCAGTTACTTCTCTTTGCTTATCAGCTCCAAACATACTTGCATTCTGTTTTATCATATTTGCTACCATTGGATTAGTTTTTATTAAATTTGGTACTACTTTTTCAGCTAATTTATTTAAATCCTGAATATTATTGAAGTCTATTCATTGCATATCATTTGGAGATATTCAGATTTTTAATAGACTTTGTTTTAAAACTTCTCACTTCATTCAGTTAAAAAAACTCATTATATCCATTGTTTTTAATTAAGATATAAAATTATTCTTCATCTTCTGTCATGTACTCAGCATACAGTTCCTGTAGTTTTTTGTCGTACTTATGTTTTAAGTGTTCCTTCTTTACTCTAAATTCTGTAAAGTGTTCAACTTTCTCAATTACAAAATCAATGATCTTTTCAGCTTCCTGAGGATACTGTTGTAGTTTTTGTACAATTTTTGTCATTGATGGTTCAGTACCATCAAAAAAGTGTTCAGTTTTTCGTTCCATGATCTTAATATTAAGTTATAAAAACAATCTCAAAATATCAAAAAAAAGCTGATAGTGTATAGCTATCAACTTCAGATTTTTTTCAGCTTTATAACTCAGTTATTATTATTTCAACTATAAACAATAGCGATATTATGTTAGTAGTATATATTCAGAATTTCATAATTTTTTCAAATGTAGTTCTAGTATCAACTTCTTTATACTCCATCACTACTCTACCATAGCTTATTATGTTGTTAGTGTATAAAATAAACTTACTAAATCATTCAGGGGTAAGATAATCTCAGTTGAGTAATTTAATGAGCTTAGATTTATTTTGAGATACGATACTAACTGCATTTTGCTTTACTTCTCTACAGGATCTACAGAATTTAGATTTGCCTGATTCCTTTCAGCACTTAATACACTCCATAATTTAATTATTAGGATGTAAATTTTCACAAGGTATTCAGTCTTTATCTCCATCTAAACTCTTGTGTCATAGTCTGTAAAGTAATTCAGCCTTCCGATATGAGTCTAAATTCTCACATTTAACAGCCTGATTTCTCCACTGAAAGAGATTTAAGCATATACTTATTGATAGGATCAATAGCAATAAAAATACAGTTTTATTCATTTTTTTGTCTTAAATAAACAGCATAAATATAACCATTTTTAGCATTTTGGTTAAAAAGTCTTGTTAAGTGATTTTTCAGGATTATAATTAGATCATGAAAATAGTAGAGAGAACTAACAGAGAGAAATAAAAGCAATGGAAAATCAAAGGCTTGATGTCGGAAGCTTTTTCATGATGTATAAAGTATAAAAGGTAAAAGATAAAAGAACAATTAACACTAGCAGATCTACATTGCACTGCTATCCAGTGAGAGTCTGGACTCTCTGACAATTTAATTCAGATTTATTTATTATTATAGAAGAATGAAAGATTGCATTGCATTAAATGAATCCATCAACACACTAGTCCTATCATTCAGAGATAAATACTTTAGTTATGGTGAAGATGATAAAGCTGATATAGAATGTATCGATCGGAGAGATGATGAACTTAGTTATAACTTTCAGATTTGAGCTTATTTCTTTTCACTACAAGATATTTATTATGCCATGTGGTATGATATACCAGAGAAGATATTATTTGAGTGGTATGATGAAGCTATAAATGAAAAAATAAGAATAAATCTGAAGAACTTTTATTTGATGAATAGGAAATAATGTTAGAGAAAGACTTAGAAATAAAATCAACGAACAAGCAATGGAGAAAGCTTGTAGACTACTACAATGAACGGCGAGAAGAAAAATTCTGAGAGAAATGACATTTCAAGTATACAATGAGATTTGACCATGCACATATCATTAGTAAAAAATTCTGATTTATCAAATGGTTAGTAGATAATGATAAGATAGATAGAGATAAAATAATAGAGAAATCTGATTTTATGCCTATTGTTAGTAATAAGGTTTGAGATTTCTTACAGCCAACAGAAGAACAAGAGTTGCTTATGGTATTATCAATAAGTGATAATCCAATAAATGATTTAATTACATATTTGAAATAAAATGGAGAAGCTAATAAAATTATTGAATGAGTACGATGATAATAATTGGGGAGTTACAGACTATTGAGCATTGTTTAATAGAATGAATGAGTGAATAAGTGGAACAGAAGATTTACAAGTAATAAGTAAAAAATTCTGATTTATTTGATGGTTAGTTCAGAATGATAAGATAGATTTTAGAAAATTAGATGATAATCCAGATTGGTATGATATAAATACTAATAGAGAATATCTTGATTTGGTAGCTCTACTATCAATACAAGATAATCCTATAGAGTTCCTATGTTCTGTGCTTAAATAAAAAAATTTGTATTAGACTACAAAAAAACATAAGAATTTTTGTATTAGAGTGTAAGAAAATCGGAAATTCCGAATTTTATATTGTGAACTGATAAAATGGAAATAAAAAGAGATTGGTTATGAAAAAAATATACAATTATTTGTGAAGATGATAAAGATGAAAATTTTTTAAAAAAGCTGAATGAACAACTTGATAAACTTGATGATTTAGAAAAGGAATTAGAAGAAAAAGATGAGTTTATAGATGATTTAAGAAGTAGTATAAAATGGAATGCTATAAAAGATATTATATTCTGAATTTTAATTCTAATTTGGTGCTATATTAAAAGTTAAGTTTTAAATTAGTATATTGAAGTAATGAAAACAGACAGAATAGAAAAGTTATTAAGAGCTATAATATTTTTGCTCTGTAAAAAAGAATGATTTAATGATAAACAGATAGAAGATTTTATTAAAAAATGTTATGAATAAATCAGATTTTTAGATTATTATTTAAAGATGAAATATAATTGAAAAGAATATTATAGCCAATGAGATATATATAAAGCTATTGAAGAAGAAAATAAAAAACTAAAAGAGATGTATAATGTATATGTTACAGGAACTTTAAAATTAGAAGAAGAAAATAAAAAGTTAAAAGCAGATACAGAACATACAATCAAGTTCAATAATAAGATTATAGGAAAACTTAAATTAGAGAATGATAAGTTGAAAGTAATAATTAAGAATAATGATATAGAACAAAAAGCTGATTGGAAACATATAGAAGAATTAGAAGAAGAAAACAGAAATCTGAAGAATGAACTAATGGAAGATATGAAAACTGAAACTAAGCTGAATGAAAGAATCAGATTTCTAGAACAATGTTTAGATAATAAAGAAAAAGTTAATAAAAGTATGAGAGAAGAAATAGGTAAATTAGTTATGAAACAGTAGTTAGTATCGTTATGTAAAATAATTTAAGACATATTCTAAAAAAGAGATGGTTAATTGTTCCATCTCTTTTCTTTTTACTTCTTTTTTCATCAGTTTTTCTTTCAGCAAGCCATTGTTATTTTAGATTAGGATATAAAAGACTATTTAATTTACATCAGGTCACTTTGTAAATGTTCAACTTCAAGCATTAGTATAGAATTGTTTATTAACTAAATCGTATAGTCAGATTACTGAGTCTGATTTTCTGTAACATGGTACAAAATCTCTGATAATTATTCATCAAGTATTCCATATTTTAAAATAAAATAACTTTAAACTACTCACATCTCAAACTGTTCATGGTTGATTTAATGCTCATATATATAATGGGTATGTGAATGTGCCAGTATATGATGTATTTACTGTAAATGTATGTTTTAAAACTCAATCAAGATATACTTCTTTTCAAAATCTCATTATATGTACATCAGTATTATCTCAACCTGTCATGCTAGCATATTGTGCGGTTGTAGAAGCATCTTTACATAATTGTATCCCATTATCAGATAATAATCATCTAGCTCAATATCTTTCATACGCTCAGTTTCTTGTTCCGAATATAGAATTGTAATTCCCATAATTTAATAAAGCATATCTCACTTCTACATTATAATTAGGATTCATTAACACTCCAGTATTTATATACTGTGTTCAACTACTTTGGATATATTCCACCTCTTGATAAGCTGATGGCAATCTTACTGGTCGAATCTTTTGTGTTCCAATCAATCTCTTATTTACTTTATATCACATTCTGTTTTATTAGATAGATAAATCTGATTTGTTTTAATTAGAATAATAAATCTGATTTTTTTCTTTTTTGTTTGTTATTGTTATTTAATTAGAGTTAAAAGTATGAATTAGTTTACATCTGGTCACTTTGAAAAAGTTCAAGTACCTGCATTTGTATAGAATACTGAATTTACTAAATCGTATAGTCAGATTACATTATCTGATTTCCTGTAACAAGGAACTAAATGATAAGCGAGTGAACTATTACTATTATATATCTTCATATAATATAATTTGTATGATGATTTCTCTCTACCTGTAGATTGAGAATTTCACATAGCAAAGATATTTAATCCAGTATTCATTGTAAATGTTGTAGCTGTTGTTGTGGATTGAGATATGCCATCAATATAGAAAGAAGTATTACTATGGATAAATATATGAGTTCATCATGCTGATATTGTTTGTGGATTATTAGAATACATATTATTGCTACTCTTATTTGTTATTTTTATTCTGTTTTGAATAGCTGTTCATGATGATTTTTCATATTGAGCAAATAACATACTACCATCATCTCATCATCAGTAAAATTTATCCCATTGATTAAGATTGGAGTTAATATTTAGTTTTAATTCTATTGTATGAGTCTGATTTAATTTAATATCTGTATTTATATATTGAGTTCAGCTACTTCCTATATACTCAACTTCTTGATACTTAGCAAAATCATAATCTCCTATATAATCATTCTTTAACTCCTTTTTAACTCCACTTGGATGTAAATATATGTTCATACTTAATCTAAATTAGAAAATAAATCAGATTTCTTTTTTAATATTAAAATAATTCAGAATAAAACAATCATAGGAAGTACTATTGAAGTACTCCCTGCTGTTGTTAGTGTAGATATTGTTCAAGTCATTTTATTAATATTCTATGTAAATTAGTATGTTCTATATTCAGTATCGTTCGATTTGGTAGCTGAATTATATTGACTCTCTGTTCCATACCAATCATAAGGTACATTCAATGGAGAGTTAGGAGAAAGCATCTTGAATCACTTAGCTGTAGGTGTTACCCAAGTAGGAGTTCAACTAACTATCATTAGTATCTGTCATTCTGTTCAGCCTGTAGGTAGTCAACTTACTGTTAGATTTCAACTACCTAATACAGATGTTCAGTTTATTGTCTTTATGTTTGTTCAACTTACTAATGTTGCCTGTTTTGCATCTACTGCTGTCTTTACTGCTTTCTGTGATGGATAATAACTATCACTATTATCTGTTAAATCTGTTTTAAGATTTGCTGTTGTTTGTAATCATGTAACTGCTCATGTTGATCCATTTACACTTGTTACAGGGAAGTCTATACTTGTTTCTGTTATAGCTGTTACTTGTCCTAGATTGTTTGTACTTATTGTTGCTACTTTTGTTGAAGTTCATTTAGTAGTATATGCTGTCTGTGATGATAAAGCATCTTGCTTACCACTCCAAGTTGATCTAAGAGATGTTGAATCTTCTAAATCTTTTATATCAAATGAACTAGCTGTATATGTTGTGTCTGTTCGTGGGACATTAACTACTAATTGTCCACTAGAATTTACTTGCATAGCATAAGTTCTACTAGCTGTACCTGTAACTGCATTAGCTGCTACACTTTGAACTGTATCATCTCATAACTTAACTAATCATAATGTACTAGAAGTAGCTGCACTGTATGTTGTATCAGTAGAGCTTATTGTTTTTCAATCTGCTGCAATAGTGATATTAGTTCAAGCTATTAAAGCATCTTGTTTTCAGTTCCAAGTAGTTTTATTAGCTGCTGTTACAAACTTATTTGTACTTGTACTATCATCTACTAAATCTGCATCTAGTTTATTGCTAGAAGTAATCTCACTTTGTAATCAAGCTACTAAATCAGCTACACTAAATTCTACTGTATTACCATTCTCTAGTGTAAGCACTACTTTCTTATTAACTGCATCATAAGAACCTCATACTACTACTGATTCTAATGGCAAATCTATTGTATCAGTAGATAATGTTGTTCAATCTTGATCTTTAAGAGTAGCTGTTACTACATAAGTAGTTGAATCTATAGATAAATCTAATGTCTTTCAGTATTTAGTTGAATCTGCTAATGCTCATATTCCTGCAGCTGTAAATGCTTTTCAACTATCTTTTATTAGTTTACCTGTAGCTCAGTCAAATAATGCTACATTTCAGTCTGTACTAGAATTAGGTCAAACTACATCTCATGCTCATTCTCAATCAGCTCAATCTAATACATGAAAACTATAATCATCTCAGTTAGTCTCAGTAATAGTAACTGTTGTTACCTTTCAGCTTTTTTCACTTGTTATACTAGATATACCATTACCTGTTGCTCAAGTTTGTCATGTTGCTCAAGTATCTCATTTAGCTCATTGAGGTATAGTAAAATCTAAGATAGCTGCTCAAGTAGTTCATGAATTAACTACACTAGCAGAAGTTCATGGTAATCATGTAGAAGTAGATCATACACTAATAGTTGCTGCAGGTCATTGTACTCATTGTATACCTTGCTCTCATTGTACTCATTGAGGTCAAGTTAAAGTGGTCTTAGCATCAGTTAATGTTACACTTGTTCAATCAGTCTTTCAGAATACTATATCATTACCATTAAAATCAGCAGAATTTATACTAGGTCAAGTTAAACCTGTATCTCATTTATCCCCCTTATCTCATTTATCTCCCCTATTACCAGTATCTCACTTATCTCACTTTAATTCAACTTTAGCATCTTCAAGAGTAATAATATTTCAGTCTGATTCTGTAAAGTCTATATCATCACCATTAAATGAAGCACTAACTATATGTACTCAGTCAGCTCAGTCTTTTCAGTCTTTACCATTAGCTCATGGTTCTCATTTTAATTCTGTTTTAGCATCAGCTAGTGTTATATATTGGTCATCACTTCTATGAAATACCATATTATTTGCTATAAACTCAACAGCATCTAATACAGCTCATGGTTCTCATTTTTCTCATGTATTACCTTTTTCTCATTGATCTCATTTTTCTCATTGTTCTCCTTGTGGTCATTGTATTCCTTGTAATCATCTTTCTCATTGAATACCTTGAATACCTTGTATTCACTGTTTCCCCTGAGGTCATTGTGGTCAAGTCTCTCAAGTATCTCACTTATCTCATTTGTCTCACTTATCTCATTTATCTCATTTAAGTTCTTCCTTAGATGCCAATCTAGCTTCTTCTGATACACTATCTAAAATAAGTATCTTATCATTATCAGATACTTCAGATTTTACTTCAATATCAGCTATTGATTTTACAGGTATATCTGCCATTATAATTATAGTAAAAAACTAAATTCTACTGCTATAAGTTGTAGTAGTAGCTTGATTTTGCCACCTTCCTTTCTTTCGTTCTGTTGTTTTTGCATAATCAGGATCAGTTTTAATTCTGATTGCTTTATTGTCTTTAGGATCTGTTATTGCCGTTAAGATAGTAGAAAAAAGACTACCTAGCAAGTAATCCCTAGACTTAGTTCAGCTTTCTGTTCTTTTAGTTTTCCGTGTTGTCATAAAAAAACACCTGCGATATAAATCACAGGTGAATATAATCAGAATTTTTGTTTTGGTTATTTTTTAAGATAATTTCTGAAATTTTATGAAAGCTTGAATATAATAACTGTTCCTATATACAAAGCCTTTTTTCAGCTAGCAGATGCATGTTTACCTACTAAATATAATTCTTCTCAAGCTATGAAATCTTGTATAGTTATTCATCAAGCCATATCAGGATTAGTTGCATTAACTTTAGATTCAAAATCATACATTTCACCATCAGAATCAGCTAATGCTACTAAGAATGATGTTTGTCATATATTAGGATCAAAATATACTTCTCAATAATACTTCAAGATATAGCTTCATGTAGCAGGGATAACTATTCATCATTTATTAGTATATCTCCAAGTAAGATTTCATTTAGTATATGATCTTCATTTCTTCTTTTCTACTGTTTCTAAATTAACTCAGTAAGTAGAAAATGGTAATTTATCATATCAGCTAGTTCAACTTCATAATGGTATTATTTCAGGGACTAATACTCCACTTTGTCATGCCATTTCTTTACCTCATAATGCTGTTATTTGGTCTAGATAAAAGTTAGATATTCAGCTTCAGAAATCCAATTTTTGTGTCTGTATTCAATTTTTTATCTTAAATCAAAATGTATCTCTAGGTAAAGAGGCATCTTGGAATAATGCCTCATCACCATTATTAAAGTTATTTCAGTATGAATCTCATTGTTTATAATCTATCATCTGTTCCTTTGATTAGATTCTAAAGTAAGTCAGAATACTTCAGGAGTATGATTTACTGTTCATATTCATCTTACCATTAACTGTATACTATGTGTTCTTGGTAATTTTAACTTATTTGTTATATTTTCTTCTCTGTAGAATCATTCTTTAAAATTATCTGTAGTTATTTCTCTTATAAGTTTAAAGTTATTAAATTCTGAATATGAAATCTCATTTTGTTCCGTATCTACGAGTTTATTTGCAACATTGTTTAGTGTTTGGTAAGGTAAATCTCCACTCAAACTAAATGTTAGCCAATTTCATATTTTTTCAACGAAAGTAAGCACATAATCTCAATTACATCAATAAATAGTATATTCTGCTCATACTTCAGGAGTTGTCTCTCAGTCTGTTAAGAAACTCCAAAAGTAGTTATGATTTACTGATAATCGGAATTGTAAACTACAATCACTAGAAGGAAGTCTGTATGAACAATATAAATCATATACTTCTTTTTCTATGATATGATTACCGAGAATAACAGGATAAACTACTTCAAATTCAGTATTATAATTCTTTATGTTAGTATCATCTTGATATTTGATAGTTTTTAATACACTATTTTCTTTATATTTGATATATAAGTCTTTACCAATAGTTCTAATACTCTCTAATACCTGTCAATCAGCTAGTGAATGTATGAAAGCTCATCATCTACCTCAATATGTTTGTCAATAACAGAATACTCTATTATCTTCAGTACCTAATACTAACTTACCTCTCCAATCAGCCATCATTCAGTTAAATTTGAATTGTTCTGATTTATTTACCTTATCATCTCGTTCTCAATTCTTCTCATTACCTTCTATTACATGTACTAATTCTTGTCATGAATATACAAATAATGTAGATACTCATCTATTTTCTCATACTAGATAGATAAGATAATTCAGAGCAATAGCAGCTTTAAATTCTACTCAATATGCTATATACGGTGTACCTTTTCATCACGATAAATCACAAGGGAATATATATCAGTTTCAGTCTTGATTACAGATAAGATATACTCTTTCATTAAAACTAACTGCATCTACTGCAGTCATTGCAGGATTTATCTCCCAACCCATGTACTGAGTAAAGTTATACAATGCTAAATTTTTAGTATGAGTAGCTCAACTTTCTGTAACATCTCTTCTAACCCATTCTGAGCTAAAATTCCATAATGATGGGAAACTACCTCAGTTACTAATATAATAATATTCTCAAATATTCTTAACTGTTCTATTATCTACTTTAGGGAGTAGAGCATAGTATTCATTTATTCTATCTTGCCAATCAATTTGTACTATTCATCATCGTGGATTACTAGAACTAACAGTATCAGTTGTATCTAGTTGGAATCTAAGCTGTAAAATTCTTAGATTAGATAATCATGTCTGAGTATAAACAGAAGTAGTAAAGTATTTCCGAGAGCTTTCTTCTAGTGTAGGTAAACCTGATATAGCTCTACCATCAATAGTTTCTTGTTGTACCATACTATCACTAGGTGCATCGTAAGCTAAATATGGTCTTTCATATTCAGCAGGGTATGTACTCTTCCATTGTACATCTCATGTAGCTGAGTTCCTATAATAAAGTACCATCATTCTAGTAGTAGCGAATCAAGGTACTCACATATTTATATCTACTCAGAAATTTGTCTTACTCTTAATATTAGATAACTCAATATATCATGATTCTTTTATAGTTGCTGTACAGTTAGATCATGCTGCTCTAGTAAATGATAAATCCATAGATACCTTAGACTTAACAAACATAACCCTATCAGTAAATACTACTATTTCTTTCCAATCATCTCATTCATATTGAACTACTATCTTTTGAGGTGTTCAGAATTGTGCATCTGTATAGTTAGTATTATTTACAGGATCAGGTCAAAAATAGTCTACTCTTGCTCAAGCATTGATAGCATCAAATCTACTGCTAGCGTTCCAATTAGTTCAGTCTTTAGTATCTTCTACTTTACCACTAGCATAGAGTAAAAATCTACCTCTTTCATCTGTTGCTATTACTCAATCAGCTTGTGAATCAGGTGTAGAGAATGCAGTAGCTTTATATGAATTACTTGAACTAAATATATCTACATTTTTAGAAAAAAGACATCAAGGATTAGCAGAATACTTATCCATTTGATGTCCTGCTGGTATTCATTGTTGATTATATACTAAGTCTTTTTCTGCCATTAGTAAGTCAAATTAGTGTAATAAATTCATTGTACTCTTTCTGTTATGAATCTCTTTAATTCAGCCAATTCTTCTTGATAATCTTGTTTAGCTATACCTTCTTTCTCAAAATCTTGTTTATGTCTCCATAATGTTATCTTTAAGTTAGTTGCTATTATTGGTTTATAGTAATCTAACTCTTGCCAATTAGGGAATATATCAGTATCTTCATCTTCAGTCCAATCAGGTTGATTTATTATGCAAGTACCTTCTAGCTTTATTCAGTCTTCTATATCTTCATCAGGTATCCAATTAAGTATGATATGATTATCCTTTAATGTCCAACCTTTTACTCATTCTCTTTCTTCCCAATCTGATAATTGAGGTAATTCTACATATCTATCTCATTGCTTAATATACACCTTCTTTACCTTATCTATTCAAGGTATTACATACTCATCTTCTTCTCATTCATTTACTGTTACCCATTCTCTTTGAATCTCATACTCATTAGCTCATGCTTGAATATCAGTGATCCAATAATTCCAAAAAAAGTCCTCATGTACCTGAGTTATTTCTCTTCGGATTCTTTGGTATGCTTTTTGACAGTCTCTTGCTAGTTTATCTTCTCAATATTCTACTTTATTTGTGTTTGTTTCTAATAGAGCATCTTCAACAAATCGTTTCATATTATCTCAATAATAAAGGATAAATACATTACTTATCATTTATTAGAGAGGAGAGGTTTTACCCTCTCTACTCTATATTAACTAGGCACTAACTTCTTTAGTGTTTACTGGATTAGTTGTAGGGTTAGCTACAGTTACAGTTGATTCAGAAGCATAAGTATCAGCATCAATAGAAGTAATCTCTAACTTGTAAAGTTGTTCAGCATTTTGATCGAATACTTTACCACCATGAGCTATTTGAGCTAATAGGTTGTAGTACATTCCAGCTTCAGCTTCAGTTACTTTTGCTTTGAATAGTTGTCTTACATAGTTGTATGATCCTTCTAAGAAAGCATAAGCATTAGTTCCTGTAATAAGATTAGATTCATAAATATCGAATCCTGCAAATTTACCAATCCATCCATCTTCTACAGCATTTACTCCTGATTCAGTACCACCAAGAATTTTAGCTTGAGCCAAGATTCCTGATACTTCAGGAGATACAATTAATTTTCTTCATTTCATAGGTAATTCCTTCTTACTCATCTTAGTTCTAAGTTTCATAAGAATGTTAGCACAGTTATTTACATTGAATGTAGCAGCAGTAATAACATTGTTAAGAGTAGCAGATGTAGCAGTAAAGAAAGCATCAAGTAAAGCGATAATTGAAGTTTCTACTGCAGCATCCATACCTTCCATAAGGTCTTGTAATCTTTCTCCTTTGATAGAGTAAAGAGTTTGGATTTCTTCTAGATCTGAGAACTTTTCTCTATATTGATGTAATTTGTTAATTACTAAGCTAGAGTAAGTGATAGTTCTATCAGAAGCAGTGATGTCTCCTTCAGAAGTAATTTTAATATTACCTGAGTTAGAACTTGATACATCTGTAAGAGTAATCTTTGGAGAGATAGGTACATTTACAGTATCTCCTGCTCTTTTAAGTTGACCTTCAAACTTATAGTTAGCGAATCTCATAAAAGGTTTTTTAGGTCTATCAGATAACTTTCTTGCAATTTCAGCATCTAAAAGGGCTGTAATTCTATCAGTGTTTGCCATGTTTATTAGTAAATAAGAATAATAAAACTGATTTTCTTCTTATTTACTTCGTTTTGTTGTTTGTCGTTTATAATATTCTAGGTTTACACTTAGCTTTACCTGCTTTAATGTCAGCGATAACTTGATTAAGTTCTTCTCTAGGCATTACAACAAGTTCTTCTTCTGTGTACTCCTTAATTCCTTTTGAATCCTTAACAGGTTTTACTTCAGGTTCAACTATATCTTCTTCAACAGGTTCAATAGTCTCTACTTCAGCTTCAACCTTTTCAGGTTCTTCAATTTTAAATTTTTTCTTAACAGCCATAGCTTTTAAATTAATAAACTAAATCATTTTAACTTCTCATGATTCTACTTTAGCAGCAATCTCATTATAAGCACTTGGATTTTTGATAGCCAAGTCTGAGAGTTCATCAAAAGTAATTTCTTTTCTTGATTCTCAGATCTTTTCTCTTCATGGATTAGGATTAGCAGAACTTGTATCCTTGTATCAGCTTATTTGATAAGCCTCTTCCCATGATAAAGTAGGATGCTTTTCCCTTGCAGCTTTAACTTCTTCAGGAATCGTATCAAAGTTATGCTTTGCTGTAAATGAGATTTCTTCTCTAATTCTTTGAGCCATTGCATCTGCTTCCTCTGCAAGAGCTTCTTGCTTAGCTTTATCTTGGTTAGCGAATGCTTGTTTAGCTTGCTTTTTTTTAGCTTCATACTTTTCTCTTGTTACATAGTTATCTTCTAACTCTTCCCTTGAGATGTACTTTTCATCTAAATCAGCCTTAGAGATAAAATTCTCTTGATTGAATTCTTCTTCTCTTCAATCATCATAAATGATTTTTGCCATTGTCTTTGTGTAAAATAATATAAAGAAAGTGTTATTAAGCAGTTTCACCCTCTGCCGATATATCAGTTGAGTTACTGATCCTTGTTAATAAGAGTTCAGGTGTTATTAAGAACTCATCAATATCTTCTAGTTCTTTTAACAACAAGTCTCTTTTAGAATAGTTGGTCTTACTCATTTCAGGATTAATTCATGATATGATGCCAGCTTTGATTTCTTCTTTTCTTTCTTCTAATAGACTCTTAATTAGTAACCAAAATCTAGTATTCATTCAGTCTTTTATTATTCATCTATCAGATTTATTCAGTTGTAGGTATGTCATTTCATGCAGTAGGTCATAAAGCAGCAGGTTGATTATTAGCTTGGTTGTTTTGTGAGATGTAATTACTTACTAATTGATTTGTACTTGCATCTTGTCATACAGGAGCAGCCATATTTCAATATTGAGCTTGTCAGCTTAATACTAATGCCCTTTGTCTTGCTGCAATAGCTTTTTCTTTTGCAGGTGTATCAATAGCTTGATGATAAACCTGTATATATATGTTATGATTTTCATTCATATCATAGATTTCTCATACCTCTTCGTTATTATTCAATAATTCAAGATCTAATGTAGCTTTCTTATATTCTTGAGGCATATCATATATCTCATTAACTAGTTCCTTATCAATTCATACTATTTGAGCAAATGCTTTATCTAGTATGATTTGTCAGAATGGAGATGCAGCTTGCCTTAATGGTTGATATGCAGCCATCATAGCACTCTTATTAGCTTCATCTTTTTCTTTTTGGTCTAATAATGTAACTAATGATAAGTGTAAATCTCTTTTAGTATCTAAGTCTTTACCCATTACTTCAAATGTAACCTTTCAGAATCAGTTATTTAGCACAATGTTCTTCTTAGATTTCATTTTGAAGTTCTTTTGGTATGATCTATACCATAGAATATCCCAATATTTTTTCTCTCACCATAAGAATATCTTGAATATAGTTGATAATCTTACATTTTGATTAGCTTGTAATAATTGAGACTGAGTAGCTGTAATAGTTTGAGAATAAACTCAAATACTTTGTTCATCAAATCAGATTTCTTTTGTAGATTTTTGATCTATCATATTCTTTAAGTTGTATCAGTCTCATGTTCATGAAGTCTGAGTTACAACATTTTCAATTATTTTCCTGTTCTCAAGATTTCATTTAGCAGGTACATATTTTCTCTTACCTAATTCTCTATGAGCTAGTTCTTTTCAGTCTACTACATCAGAATTAAATATTGTTAGTCAACTAAATGTCTCTTCATGCACTTTATCTACTAAGAGATTCATTATTTTTTCTTCTGAATATTGATTATCTCTTGCTAAATCTCATACACATAATCAATATGGATCTCTTTCTTTTGGTATAAACCAACTATGTACTACAGGACATGGTATTAATGATGGATCTTTTTTCTCTTCAGCTCTTACTGCTTCTACTTGTTCACATCTAATTAATAATGTTCTATCATTAGCCCATTCAGTTAAATACCATCTATTATTAAACTTAGTAAAATGTCTATAAACTGAATAAGTCTTTAATGGTGAGTGATATGAAAAGAATTTAAACCCTAATCATTCTCAATTAGCCCAACTACTTAATCAGTTAAAATATTTATCTCATAATTCTCCTTTAATCTTTTCTAATTCCTTATCAGTCAACATATAATCAGTATTCTGATATAGCTCATTAATTTCTCATTCAGTTAATTCTAATTCAAATCAGTGAAAGTTAAATCATTTTACCATATCAAAATATGGATCAGGTATCCAACATAATGGAGAATATAATCTCTTTCTAGGAGATTCTGTAACTTTATCCCATCATTCATCTACTGCTAGATAAATTCAGTAATCAACGATATTAGATATTTTCTTATATGCCATTACATCTTCATCTAACTCATCATAATCAAATTTTAACAAATTATTCCAAGTATCAGCATACTCAGAATCTCATTGTTTTCTTCATTCAAATGTTACTAATGGTCTATTTTTGTATAAAGCAGAAATGAATAGATTTCTGTTAGTATACAATGATTTAGATCTAAGAGTTTCTCAATCTTTCATATTATCTCATTCTACATTATAGTCTTTAATGTATTGAGCTAATATTGGTCTTTTTTTCATAGCAACTTCATATCAAGCATCATATTCTTGTTGTACTTTAGTTTTAATCTCTTCAAAATTCCATCAGTTGATGCTCTCTATCATTTTCTGTGTTACTAAATTTGCCATTATTAATATTGTATATAAATTAAGATCGTGAAGTTATTATTTTCTGCTTTTGGTTAGTATCTCAATTAATTAATTCATTTACTACTGCTAAATATCTAAAGGCATCAGCACTATGAGAACTCCAATCATGCTCAGGTCATTTATATGCAGTTCTCTTATCATCAAATTCTTTATGATAATTCTTCAAACATTTCCGCCCTCGTTCAGTCTTATCTTTATCAAAGTAACAATATGGTAAGATAGCTCTTGCAGAATTAATACCATCTAATACTGATAATCTAGGAACTATCTGAATATCATTAAATCAATATTCATACATTTTCTCTTCTACTGTCTTTCAAGTCTGAACACTTCTTGCTTGAGCATCATGAGGTAAATACATTGTTCAGTATCTGTATCATTTTTCTCTTAATACACCTACATAGTGAGATAAACCTTCTCAGTTATTCTCATAGTGGTCTATTATTCTGATTTCTTTACCTAATCTCTGCCAAAACCATATTGCAGTACTATCATTAATTCATAAATCCCATACAGTGTAAACATCTAATCATGGATCATAAGGCACTACAGTTCTATGATTATTTTTCTCTAGCTCAGATAAGATTTCAGCATAATAGTTACCTGCAATTCAAGCATCAAATGAGCAGTAATATTCTTGTTGGAAGATAGCATCACTTCAGTTTTTTAATATTATCTCTTTTCTTTCTTCTTCTAATACTTCAGGAGTAATAGCTTTAGTATCATTAACCGTATTAATTGAGACTAATCGTTTATCATTAGCTCTTGCCATATCTAATAGCTCTTTAGCATGATTATCTCATCTAGGAGTAAAATTAAATATAGCCCATCAGCCATTTTCTGCTAATATTGGTCTTAAAAAATCCCATACAGCAGGAGACTGAAGTGAATACTCAGAGAATACTATTCAAATCGGATTAGTTCAAACAATGCTATCTACATTATCAGAACCGATAATTTGAATTATAGAACCATTAATAAGTTCTACTTTCATCTCTGTATCATTTTTTCTCTTAATGATCTCATCAGGTATATGTTTGATTGTCTTCCAACCATCTTTATCAATTCAATCCCATACAGCTTTTTTACCTTGTGAGTAAGTAGGGAACACATAGTAATAAATTCAGACATCTTCAGCAGCTTTCTTAACAATTATGTTAAAGCAGGCTTTATCTTTTCATGCTCTACGATGCCGAACCATTATAATCCTTTTAACACCTTCATCTATTGCTTCAAAGATAGGTATTTGGTAATCTCTAGGTTCAAAATGATAGGGGATTGTTATTTCTCTCATTTTTTAAAGGATACAATTTTAAATTGGATAGATGTATCTTGCTCTACTTTATCAATGTACATTTTGTTGTACTTTCATAATTTTTCTAATGCACTGTTAGCATTAGCAAGATCAAGAATTTTTACCTCTTCTCAATTTTTAGTAACCTCTTTTTTACCCATTCATATTTCTACAATATCTTTTAAATTTTGTAGAACATAATCTACTCAAACATCTAGCTTTTCTGTTTTCTGCTGAGTCTTACTTGCAAGGTATTCAGCAACTCTAACATTCCCTAATAATTTAGGTCATAGAGCTTCTGCTGATTTTTGACTTACTCAGTAGATTTTTTTATATGCAGCAGTAGCATTAAAGCTCTTGAGATATTCTAAGCAGAACATCTTTTGTTTTTGAGTTAATGTTTTCTCGTTCTTCTTCATTTTTGTCAGTACAACAAATTAAACAATAGGTTATATAATCAGAAAATAAAAAGTGGTAAGTTTTTTAAAAAAAAGAAAAGATTGTATTGCTACAATCTCTTCTACAAAACGACAAAAACAACGAAGTTCAAGAAGAAAACACCCTAATGGGTAGTAGTAATATATACAAAAAATTAATGTTGGTAAATTTTCTTCTTTAGATTTTTTATATCAGGTTCTAAGTTAGGTTTTATTTGAGCAAAAGCATCTTTAGTTATATTTAGTATTATTGGATGTGTAACTCAGCATAATTCTCATAACTGTCTTGTACTTAATGCTTTACCTTCATATTCATAATCAAAATATAGATCTAATAGCATCATGTGCATTTTATGTTTTTCCTTTCTGTCGTTTTTCTTGTAAATTCTCTCTATTCTGATAACAGGAGATTCATAACAAATTGTTGTGTAAAAAAGTCATTCTCTTTCATAGAGCTTACCTTTTTTAAATAATTGTCTGAGCTTCATTGTTAGCATTCATATCTGTGTTAAGATATAAATTACTTGTTTATGATTTTTCTAGCTTTAGCAATTTCTTCTAATAGTCATTTATCCCATGCAACTCATAAAGCTCATGAATCTGTAATATATTTTTCAAATCAGAAAGTATTACAAATCAGATCTATTAAGTTTTTAAGATGCTCATTTTCTTCTTTTAGACTCTTAGGAGAATAATCCTTTACATTTTCTGTTACTTCTTCTCGTTCTTCTTCTATCTCTTCTTCATCATGATTAGATAATTTGTTTAGTAATTTTGGATCTATCTCTATACTCTCAATCTCTACACCTCATTCCTCTTGTTCAATAATACCTAAACATTTTTCAATAATTGTTAATAATTGTTCAGTTTTATTCATGGTTACTATAAATTAATAATAAAAACTATCACTTGATAGGGTTTTTTAATACAAAAGATTCCCATTGTTTTCTTCGGTTCTTTCATGGTTTATAAAAACTCTTAGTTTTTCGGAGTTTTTCATTTTCTTCTATTAAATCAGGTATATAAGATTCTAAGAAGGTATAAGATGGTGAATACTTATCAATATTAGCAAATCATTTCTGCATGTGTTCTTCTAATTCTAGGTAACGGTCTAAACCGTATTTTCTAATCAAATTTTTCTTATATACTTGATTTGTTATTTCTTTCATTACTGTACTTCATTTTGGTCATGTCGTATAATTACAATCTCTACACTGAAAATTAATATTTTCTTTTCGTAGAGCCACCCATTGTAACATTCTTGAGAAGAGATGTCAGCCATGTCAGTTGCTCCATGATGTTTTCTTATTGCAACTAATACATACTCAATTACCTTGTTCATCAGTATCTCTTAGCTTAGCATTTTCTTGAGCTATACTTAAAGCAAATTGTAATAATTGATTTCTTGTTTTAGATTTTAGCTTATATGTTCTTAATTCTTTTCATTCTGATTGTCTTATTTCGTTTTTACATTTACGATCATATTCTAATTTTTTTCTTGCTAGATAAGATGCAGTCTTTTTACGATATTTTTCTAATTTTTTATCAATATCTACTTCAGCTTTAGCCCTATAATCCTGTTGCCTTAGCTTTAGATTAAATTCTGTTTTATCTTTTAGAGCCTTAAATTTCTGCTCCCATTTTTTTTCTATGAACTCTTTTGTTTTTTTCATAATAGCAAAATACCTTACTATTTAAAAGTAAGGTTCTACCGATTTATCTCTACTACACAGATTAATTATATTCTAAAATTTAACCTTTACAAGACTTTTTATGCTAACTTTAATTTATCACAAAATATAGAATTTACCTTTAATTCCATTATTGACTTTTATATATAAATATATGTGTAGTAAAATGTGCAGTAGAGAACGAAGTAGAATTATAATAATTTTAGTTCTCTATTTAAAGCAATGATAGAATTATTTACTGATTATATACTTTATGTATTAGGTTTATCTGAAGGTACTGCAGTAAGTTACAGATATTCACTTATAAAATTTGATAGATTTATTAGATCTATTTGATATAGATGAATAGATTATCCTGAAGATATTAATTATTTAGTTATTCAAAAATGGATTTTATCTCAAAAAGAATTAAATAATAAAACTATAAACAAAAGATTATCTGCTGTAAAATCTTTTCTTAATTATTTAAGAGATAATGGTAGAGAAGCTATTGATCCATCAAAGATTAAAACTCTTAAAGAAGAAGATAAACAATTAGGTTATTTTTCTGATAAAGAAAAAAGAAAAATTCTGAATTTTGTTAATAAATGATTCTGATATAATGAAGAATTAAAGCTAAGGAATAAACTTTTAGTGTATATTCTTATGTTTACTTGATTAAGAATACATGAAGCATTGAATATAAAAACAAAGGATGTTCAGGAATCTATCCAGATTATAGGGAAATGATGAAAACATAGATGGACTTTTTTTAGACCTGAGATATTAGATATAGCCAAAGAATATCTAAACAAAAGGGGGACTTATTCTGAATATCTATTCAGCACTGTGTGAAACAATAAGCATTCAAAAAGATGAGAAAAATTAGATACTTCATCAGCTAGGTTAATGTTTATGAGAATGAGTAAGGCTTTATGAATACATATTTATGCTCATAAATTCAGACATACATTTGCTACAGGATTATTAAAACTTAAATGATCTAATATTTACAATATAGCAAAGCTATTAGGACATAAAAACATATCTACTACCCAAATTTATTTATGATATAATAACCAAGAGCTAAAAAAGTTACAATTTTCTTTAAAAATATAAAAAAAATCGGATTAACCGATTATTGAAATATTAGTTCTAAACTGATATAATTTTTATATACAAAAAAAGTCTAAAAAAACTTGCAAAATATAATCCAAAAATATATAATATTGTCGTCAAAGGTTGTTAAGTATCTCTTACCCAAGAGATCAATGTAAATTTCTATTCAACCTGTTAACTAGAATCGATTTTCTAGGGAACATGAATAGATGATAGGAGTTCTATCAATTTACTAAGCAACCTATGATATTCATAGGTTTTTTCTTTTCTCTACTACCTACTACACAAACAAGGTTCTACTGAGAAAAAGCTATGGATGGTTGCATATTTAATAGGCACTGATTTATAGAGTGCTATTGGTACTGCAACCGCCAATATCACTCTATAAGTTGGTGCTTTTTAGTTACTGCTTATAGAAAGGTTCTACTACTTTTTATTTGAGTAATTACAGTATCATGAAGTACAAGATTACAAGTAAAGGTAATGGTAGGAACTTCTACTGATATGATGAGAAAGGCATCTGTCATGAAGTTCTGTGTATTGGGGGTTGGTTCTATCTAGCTGTATTAAAGTGAACAGAACTAATCCAACAATGAAATCCTATACCTAAGAGAAATTTAACATTTGTAAAAAGTTAAAATGAGAATCAGAATCTCAGATGAAATTATTGAGATAGCAAAGAAGCATCAGAATGCGAATGAAAGAGTTGAGATTTATGGTAAAGCTGTTCTGTATGCTATTGAGAAGTTAATAATTGATGAGAGAATGTCTGATTACTTAGATCCTAATCTAAGAAGGAAAAAGAAAATGGAGTGAAACAGAAACAGTGTGGGACACACTGTTAAACAGAGTGGGACACACTGTATTGAACAGTCTGGGACACACTGTTTGAAAAACAGAGTGGGACACACTGTTAAAAACAAGGTTAAAACTACTAAAACACAAGACAAAAACGAATCGTTGACTATATATATAAATAATAATAATCAATTATATGATATAGTTAATAGATATATAACAAGTAATATTAATACATGAAATATATCTTATCTAATCAAAAAACATTGAGAATTAAATTATATCTATAGTCAAATGCTTGAAGCTGAAAAAGTTATTAAACAAGTCTGATTACAGAATTTTATAACTATTCTAAGCTATATTAAGCAAGATGAGTTCTGGAATAATCAGATATTAACAATAGCTAAGCTCAACAGAAAAAACAAAGATGGAGTGCCTTATTACATAGTAATAATGGACAAAATCAAAGAATACAAACCTAAAGTTATTTCAATTCCTACTGTATAAACAATGAATGAAATCAAAGTCTACAAAGAATTATCTTACATTTATACTTACGATGATAATGTCTATCCAACAACATTAACTCTTAATGAATTAAACATGATGTTAGAAAGAAGTAAATTTATCAACTTATGAACAGATTTAGTAAATGTATCTAGCATTAAAAGAGTTGAATCAAAAAGAGTTGATAGTGTAGAGAATGCTATTCTACAGATCAACGACAAAGAGTTGAGAGATAGAGTTAGAGCTGAAGTAAAGAAGAGAGCAAAGGAATGAAAAGTAACAAACTTAGAAATCTTAAAAAACATTTTAAATCGTATGAAAACAGAAAATGGTATTAACTAAAGAAAGAAAAACAAGCATCTTGAGAGAGGCTTATGAAGAAAATCCTGCATTTAAAAACTTAACATTTGATGAATTCTTAGATTATTACAATGAATGGAAAAAATATTCAACAATGGAGAGTTTGGAGAATTATATCAGGTTAAGAATAAAAAAAAGTCAATTAAATGATGATTTAGTTTATAGCGATTAATAAAGATGAAAGAATTACAAGAAATACAAGCTAAGTTAAAAGCTCCTAAAGGTCAATATAATGCATTTGGTAAATACAAGTATAGATCATGTGAAGATATTATTGAGGCAGTAAAACCATACTTAGCTGCAAATAAATGTATCTTAACAATGTCAGATGAATTAGTGCTAATTTGAGATAGATATTATATCAAAGCAACTGCAACTTTAACTAATTCAGAATGAGCAACTTTTACTACTACATGATATGCTAGAGAAGAAGAATCTAAAAAGTGAATGGATGGTAGTCAAGTTACATGAGCTAGTTCAAGCTATGCTAGAAAATATGCTCTTAACTGATTGTTTGCAATAGATGATTGAGTTGATTCAGATAAGACAAACAATGGGAGTTCCGTACAGAATGAGACTAACAAGACAGATAAATCTGATGCTGAAGAAGAAAAACCACGATTCAATAAAGAACAATTAGAGAACTTTACAAAGATAGCATGAGATTATAAAAATGCTGATGATGCTTTAAAGATTATCAGAACAAAGTACAGGATCTGAAAAGAGAAAGAAGCAGAAGTTAGAAAACTTTATGAATCTTTAAAAACTATCAATGATAATAACTAAGAAAGACTGAGTAATAGATGTTGAGAAAGTTCTATCATGATTAAAAGATTTGTCAGACTGAACTTATGAAATAGTTAAATTCAAGAAAGATAGGACTTCTCAACAGAATAGATACTTACGATGAGTAGTTTATAAAACAATAGCTGATTTTACAGGCTATGATACAAACTATATTCATCAACAATTAGGTCAACTGTTCCTTGTAGATTATGAAACCTACAAGAACCCTTACATAAAAAGCACTGCAGAGCTTACTACTCAAGAATTCGGAGAATATGTTGATAAAATTATTCTCCGAGCAGGAGAGTATGGATTAAAGATTCCATCTCCTGAAGAGTATTTTAATCTTCAATAAACGACATGAACAAAACACAAATAATTTACACAGTATTATTCTGAGTTATCTTAGTATTATTTAGTTACATTATAATCTTACAACCTAAGGTTAAAGCAGGTAATGAGATACTAGAGATACAACAGAAGTTAATTGAACTAGATAACTTAGAACAACAAGCAAAAGATAATTGGCATTTAGCAGAAAGTAATAAAGCTGAATGTATAGAGAGTTGGAATGAACAACAAAGAAAAGAATCTGAATTAGCAGAAAGCTATAGAACACAGAAAGCTGATTTAGAAGAAAGATTGGGTTTAATAATGAGCAGACAAGCTCAATAACAAATCCTACTGAAAATGTATCAGAAACAGTAGATAGTACCGTTACAGAAAATCAAATAAGAGAAGAAGATTTTAAAGGTGGAAGAATTATCCATCATTGATTTGATTACAACGATATAAGACAGGATTATGTGAACTATGCTTATAAGTTATGATGATGGGATTTAGTTTACTTAATGGAATGTGAGAACTGAAATTGGAGTATTTATACTAAATGAGATAGTGGTAAGAGTACATGATTATGTCAGATGCACAAAGGTTATCATAAAGACATACCTGCTGAGTATTATACAACTTGGCAAGTACAAGTAGAATATTGTTATCAGAAACGAAAATCTTGAACAGTATTCTATTGACCATCAAGGATCATAAAGTGAAAAAAGTGTAGTGAATTTGTTAAAGACCGTTTTACTTTTATAGAATAACCAAAATGACAACAGCAATAATTTGTACAATAGTAGCATTATTATGTTATTGAATCTTAATCTTTAGCAACCATAGATTAAGACAACTTAATGAATTACTATCTAACAAGAATTTTGATCTTATGGTAGAAGTATCAAAATTAGAATATGATCTATCTAAAGCTAAAGCTTGTAGAAAAAAATGTGAAAAAGCTAAATTATTACAGTCAAACAAGAAGAGATACCTTGATTATGTTTATTTAACTGATGATGAATACAACAAATTACTTGAATTATTTTGAAAGGAGAAACTTAACAGAGAGTTATTGAAGCTAAATGAATATATAGGATCTAAATGAGTTAAGTATGAATCACACTATCATACAATAAGAAATTGGAATCAAGACTTTATAGCAACGAAACAACCTAGTCTTTTTACTCCTAAAACTCCTAAAACTAAAATTAATGTTAATAAAGATAAAATCATATTCATGTATAAGCAAGCATGAAGAGATGTCTATGAGATAGCTGAAAGTATATGATGCAGCAAAGACTGAATAAGAAAAGCATTAATAAGATGGGGTGTTTATAAATGAACTAGATATGTCTAGACCTAAGCAGTTGTCGTAAAAAGGCTTGCAATAAACTTACTATCTGCACTTCGGTGCAGATGAGCAGGTGGGTAGTTTTGCTGTTTTCATTCTCACTTGCTCATCTATACCGAAAGGTAGAAGAAGCGGTAATACTGGTCATGTATTATCTTGTCGCTAAACTAAGATATTATTACTCTGCTCTCTAGGGAGCAGATAGATAGAGAGTTTTTTTGAGGTTCTCTCTATCTATCTCTTCCTTAGGGAAGACTGATTGCATTAACAAAGTAGGAAGTGTAGATGCAGTTAGAAACAAGTACACTTGGTTAGCATGAACCTTAGAAAATCATGCAGGATCTCTTAGTGAGTGATCATAGCTAAGAGACTAACAGGAAGAAAAAAAAGCAAGTGAAAATCAATTATAGCTAATTGTCGGAATACATTGCTATAGACACAATCTTTCAACATGCACAGAGAATATAAAAGAATTTCAATACTAGGAGATATAACTTGCACTCCTACTCAGTGAGAGTCTGAGCTTCCTGAATATTTAGATTAAAGAATAAATATGGATCTATATAGTGAGAATAACAATTACAAGTTATATCATGGTAATATGCTTGATATGCTTGAAATTCTGAGGGGGGGGAAGTAGACAGTATAGTTACTGATCCGCCATACGAACTTAACTTTATGGGTAAATGATGGGATAATAGTGGTATAGCTTTTAATCCTGATACATGGAAGAAATGTTTAGAAGTATTAAAACCATGATGATACTTATTAGCATTCTGAGGTAGTAGAACATATCATAGAATAGCTTGTGCTATTGAAGATGCAGGATTTGAGATAAGGGATTGTATTATGTGGTTATATGGTAGTTGATTCCCTAAAAGTATGAATATTTGATTAGCAATAGATAAGAAAAATTGAGTAGATAATAGAACAGGTAATATAAAAACAGATTGAAAATGAACTGATAGTGGTAGCTGATGCTATAATATGAACAACTGAGATAGTAACATGAAGAAAGAATATGAAGAAAGAAAAGCAACTAATGAACGAGCTTGATGGTGAACAGCATTAAAACCATCTTATGAACCTATTATAGTAGCAAGAAAACCTTTAGAGTGAAGTTGTACTGATAATGTTATAAAGTATTGAGTAGGTGGAATAAACATTGATGAGTGTAGAGTTCATTTTGAAGATACTAAAAATCCAGCAACTAATCCATTGTATAGAAAAAATGCTTGATATAAACTACCAGAAAAATGACAAGAGAGCAAATGAGCTGTATCATTTACAAGCTCTAAAAATGAGACATCAGATTTAGGTAGATTCCCTGCTAATACAATACTAACTTATTGAGATGATGATAAAGAAGAAGTATGTAGTGGATTCCCATACACTAAAAGCACCTTAGGAAGTTGAATAGCAAGTCAGATTAACACCTTTAAGAATGTAAGAATGTGAGCTAACTGAAAAAATACATGAGCTAATTTAGGTTGATTATGAGATGAATGAAGTGCTTCAAGATATTTTTATTGTGCGAAAGCTTCAAAGAGAGATAGAGATGAGGGATTACAGGAGTTTGAAACTAAAACAAAGGTATTCAACTGACAAAGTGATAAACCAAGTTCAGAAATGAAAGATGTGGAAAAAAGATTTACTACTCAATGAAAGAATACACATCCAACGGTTAAACCTACTGATTTAATGCAGTATCTAGTCAGACTTGTTACTCCTAATGGTTGAACAGTATTAGATCCTTTTAATTGAAGTGGTAGTACATGAAAAGCAGTAATGTATGAAAACAAAGATAGAAACAAGAATTATAAATATATCTGAATTGAACTTACTGATGAATATTTACCAATAGCAAAAGCTAGAATAGAATATGCTATTAATGTAGTAGAAGAAAAACAAGAAGAAGAAAATAAACAACCAACTTTATTTGATATATAATACATGAATAAGGATCTCAAAAAACTTAAAACTGATCTAAAAGTTAAAAGAGAAAGATTTAAAAAAGTCTGAAAGAAAATGGATGAGTATACTAGAGAATATGATAAGTTATTATGGGAGATTGATGTATTAGAGCATAAAATAGGAGAATTAATAACAAAATAATGGATCAACTAGAACAAAAAACTAGGCTTGTTAATTATTATAGAAGAGAAAAAGCTAAGAGAGACAGGTTTATAGACTTATGAGATACTCTAAGAATATGAGAATGTGAATAAAGTTAGTTGAAAAATAATCTGATTTTTATAACTTTTTGTTATTTATATTCCATAATTATCATGAAAAACTGGCAGTTTATAGTTATAGTAGCATTATTATTAATAATAATAGCTTTAATCTGTATTGAGAGTAATACTATTGTAAATATATATCAAACATTGGAAAACTCTTGATTATAGATCCAAAATTCTTATTTATTCATTCAAGTACAGCTTTGTCTTGGCGGATGGGCTGTGCTTTTTTTATGCTTAATTTATTATATTTTTATTTTTTGCTAACAAAAAGTAAAAAAAGTCTTGCAATTTAATTTTTTTTGATTATATTATAGTTGTTCAAGAATAAGGAACACTTTTAATTACTAACCATCCGCCAAGATGAAAACAAGAAGAACTACTCCTGCTCAATTAATTAAAGCAGAACTTAAAAAAGCATTCCCATGAGTTAAATTTTCATGCAAGTACAAATCATTCTCATGATGAGATTCAGTTGATATTGATTGGAAAGGTTGACCTTTAACTACTGATGTTGAAGCTATTGCTAATCAATATGAGGCTTGATACTTTGATTGAATGGAAGATCTTTATCATTACACAAATGATAGACCTTATTATGAGACTGCTAAATATGTTATGTGTAATAGAGAAGATGATGAAGATGAAGTTAAAGAATGGATTAATGAGTTATGAGAAGATTGTGTTAATGCAGCTTTAGATTTCTGAAAGAGAGAATGAAAATGGAGCTGTGATATTAGAGATCATATTAAATGATGTATAATGTCTCATTATGATTATGAAAATAATATGTGAGAAAACTATTCAAATAAAAAATCATTAGATAATAGAGAAAAAGCCTATGCTATAGCAAATTATTTAATGAAAGTAAACAATTTATGGTAATTTTTATCATTTAAACATCCGCCAAAAATGAATAAAGATTGAATAGCAAAATTATATCTCAAGTATTCATCTGTATTTGATGAAATTAAATGAGAAATTAAACAAGATGATAAATTCTACTACCTTTATACTAAAGATAAAAAATTCAGATTTTCATCGCTATGAGAACTGGAAAAACTCTTAAGTTTATATCAAAAAAAATATATTAATACTAAATGACAGATATTTAACAAACAGTAATGAAAATGACAAAAAAAATGATACAGGCTTATAAAGCAGTAGAGTTAGCTGAGCTAGAAAACAAGACTAAGCCAACAATCTACAATAATGGAGATAAATATATACCTATAAAAATATCTTCTAGAAGATCTGCTAAAGGATATTCTATTAGATATATAAAGGAATCTGATTTAGATAAATATTTCTCTAGTGTTCAAAAATTGATAAGAGATTATTATAATTGAAATAAGGATGTGCTAGACTTTATTGTTGCAGATACAAAAAGTTCAGAAAAAATTGTAAGAAGAATGTTAGACTTAAATAAGGAGTTTTGGACACTAGCCAAGTGAGATGTAGAAAAAGAAAAAACTGTTTTAGAATGGGTATATTCTGATATTCACTGATGTTGATGGGATAGCTCTGAAAAGTATATGTATTTCTGAATTACAGCAAAAAAAAGAGGAGATTAAGCCTCCTCTTTTTCTGCACCTAGATTAGCAAGTCATAATAGCAATAGTCATGATATTCATGTTACTAATTCCTTGTATCTAGCCTTATCAATTTTTCATGTATCTAAGAATTTCTCTTTAACTACTTTTTCTATCTTATCGTTTGATAGCTCTACTCAGATTTCTTTTTCATAATCCTCTAGAGCTTTTCTCCATTCTGACATAGGTATTTCTACAGCTCATTTTCATCATTCTTCAGGGACATATTTAGTGAATCATCATTCTCATGGTACTTCAACTAATTTATCTCTTAATCAGAGTAACTTTAACCTATATTTTCAGTCTCAATTTAATGAATTAACATACAATTCTAAAGGACTCACTGATCACTTATTTGGTCTTCAGTTTAAGAATTGATCTACAAATCTGAGATGTGCCTCTCTTCATACCTTTGGAATAGATAATCATCTTCACTGCTCAAATGCTCTTTGAGATATGTTTAGGACTACATTCTCAGCTCTAGGTATAACTCAATATTGTTGCACATCAAATCATTTCTTTACTAATTCATTTGCTTCTTCTACTCATGATACCTTATCTACTATAATATCTGCAGGTCTTCAGTCTTGGAATCAATTCTCAGCCAATTTATAATGTTTTCTTACAAATCATTTTCATGCTCAACTTCATCATCACATAACTAAAGCATTCTTCTTTCAGCTTTTCATTAGTTCAGATACAACTTTTTTATATTGTCTTTCTGCCAATTCTTTAACTATTGGATGTGTAATTCATGCAGGTAGTCTTTGATTATCATTGACTAAATATCTTAGTTCATCTGGATCTATTAAATTTGCCTTTTCTGGATTATTCTTCATGTGTTCAGCAAGCAAATCATCAAAACTATCCTTAAATTCATTATATAGCTTTTCTCATACTACTTTATCATATTCTGCTGTTCATGGTTCTAATCAGTTAGCCTTTGCCTCTTCCATTACAGTATCTACATTTTTATATGCTTTTTCTCTTACTGCAGCTAATTTATCATTTACAGCATTTCATTCATTAGATTTAATAAATCGAGTTCAGTCTTCATTTACTATTTTATTAGTATCATCTATATTTTTAATATTATTTACTTCATTTATTTGTCCTTCTCTTACAGCATTTCATTCAGGAGTAACTGCAATCCTTTCTCCTCAAGGTATAACAGTCTTTCATGCATCATCAGCTCATTCAATAAATGGTAGATAATTTTTATCAGCTCATTGATTTAACCATCTTTCATATTCTTGTTGCTGTTGTTTTAAGATTTGTTGCCTTGTTTTAAGAGTTCAACTTCTTTCTAGTTCTTTTTCAGCTTTTTCAAATAATTTCTTTACCATATTATCTGAACTATTAGAACTCTTTATGTATTTCTTTAATGCTTGTTTTCATAATACTTTTAATCAAGCTGTAGGACTAGTAAGCATATCAATAATATTCTCAGCTGAGCTTATATCTGCTATACTATCTACTAAACTATTTGGAGATTGTCTTCATGATACAATAGCTCTATGATTTACATCTTTTTCAATAGTTTTTAATGAAGCATAAGCTCTTTTTAATGCTTCATATTCAGAGGAATTTCATAAAGCTGTCTCTATAGCATTATCCATCTCCTTACTTAGCCAATTCTTTACTAGAGCATCAACTGAATTTCATGATACATCATTAGGGTTAGGATTCTTATAAAATGCTTCAAGTTTTTTATTGATCTCTTGCATCTTCTGTTGAACTTGTGAAGGAGTCAGACTTTTTACTTCTTTTAATCAGTTTAGCCAAGAATCAATAGCATTTTCAAGTCATTGATTACCTAACATAGCTGCTTTATCATTCTTTAATTTTAACAATTCATCAATTAATCATTCAGTATTAATTTCTATTTTTTCTCAAGCTCATTGTGTAATAGCATTATATTGATTATATATGTCTCTTTTTGATTGTTCTAGAGCTTGTGCAAATTCTCTAGTATTAGTTGGTAATTTTCAGTAAATTTCTTCTCAATCTTGAGTAACATATCTTAAATTATTCTTATTTCAGATAATAGTCTCAACTGCATCCATAGCATCATCATAGATTTTCTCTTGTGCTGAAGTAGATTTTATTCAAGCTGAAGATGGTTTTATTCATCTTGAGAATAGATCAACTAAATTACTTCTTAATTTTTCTTTACTTGAAGCTCTTAGTGTATTCATAATTTCTCAATATTTACTACTTACTGCCTTTGTAGCTGCATTAAACATTGGTACAACAAATGGAGCAGCTGCTCATATTGCTCATCATACAGCCATTTCTGTTGGAGATGCCATCCTATTATTAGCTCATAATTCATAAGCTGCCATATCTGCTGCTCATTGTCAAGCTCACATTAATAAAGTTCTTCATGCTTGAGTAGCAGTATTTATTCACATAGAAGAAGCTGTAGCTGCAGCCATAGGATAACTTAAAGCAATAGCAGTTCATATATCTCATACTGTCTCTCAAATCTGAGTAGCTGTAGAATTAGCTTTATCTCACAATAAAGGAGTTCTTATATCAGTTGCATCTCTACCATTAAAAGCAGTTCAGTTTTTTAATTCTTGTTGCTTTTGTTCAGCATATTTTCTTACTTCATCTTCTCAGAACATATCAATAGCTGATTGTCTAACAAAATTAGCTAAATCTGTTCATTCAAGTTTTCAGGCTAATGATTTTCAAGCTCTATCAATCCATTGTCAAATAAGATTATATCACCATTTTCAAGGAGATTGTGCAGCTCAAACTGTTATTTCAGCAGGATGCTCTCCAAAATATTTTCAAGCTTCAGTTGCTAGAGTTCAAACAGGATTATATATAGCTGAAGCAATTTTTAGATAATCTATATTATTTCATTCTTCAGGTCTTTTCTCAAACCCCATTTGATAGAGATATTCTTTATCTCATGAATCTAAATATTTATTTAGTAATTCATTATCTACTTTCTTTTGCTTGTTTAGTTTTACTAATCAATCAACTATTGTATTAGTATCAACATTAGGATTTAATCCATAATAATTCTTTACTGTATCAGCTAATTGTTCAAGCCTTACACTACATTGATCTGTAGTCATTTCTTTAGTATCTTTTGATAGACTTCTACAATATTTTTCATTTTCTGCAGCAACCCTATCTTCTTGATTTTTATTAGCTTGAATTTGTTTAATCGCTTGTTGATATAATTCTTGTTGCTTTTGTAATTTTTGCAATCAAGTAAAATTACTAGTAACCTGTTCTAGTCTTGATACTTGCTCCCTTGTTAATCAAGGGAATCTTGTATCAGCAATAGGTCAAAATTGTTGTTGTGGATTCATCTAAATTATTATCAAATAATAAAACTGACAGCTCATGATAAGTTGTTATTTACTCAAGTCATTACTGCATTTTTTCAGAAAACACTTGCCTCTTCTGTCTTCTTTTGGTCTGAAGTTTTAAAATAATTAGGATCTATTTTCTTTATATTATCCTTGTATGTTTGGATTAATTTTTTTAATTCATCTTCAAAAGTTTTATCACTTGTTTCCCATTTTAATTGACTTGTAGCTCATCATATAATATCCCATTCTCATTCAGACATAGCTCAGAATGATGCATTATTCTTTTTTAAATCTAAGAACTTATTTAGAACTTCATTATTTTTAAGCATATCAAATTTAGCTTTTCAATCAGCAGCATCTGTATGTCATAGCTTAAATCACCAAAATGAATAATATCAGTTATCTGCTGTTTCTATATCTGCCCATCATTCATGTAATCAATGATTATTTTGATTCCATTTTAATAGATCTTCAGCCCTTGCTAAAGAATCTTTAAGAGCTTTTAATCATTCAGTTTTTTCAGTGTATCTTAAATAATTATATTCCATCTTATCATATGTTTGTTTATCTATACCATAAGATTCATATAATTCTTTTCTCTCTTTATCAGACATCCTTTGATTATTTCTGAAATTTTCCTCTAATGAAGTAATCCATCAACCTGAATTTATTTCTGCTCAAGTTGAAGTTGTTCACATTGTTCATTGATATGGATTAGCAGTGTATGTATCTGCATTAATTGTTACTCAAGCATCTGAATAAGTACTTGCATTTCTAAAATTTCAGTATGTGCTTGCATCATATCAACTATCATGTCTTGCTATAG
>Ga0247608_10001217_pt1 | contig 36668 bp, 30 predicted proteins | sample 176DNAGHGlowgp2_FD_193490 | JGI IMG/M metagenome (GOLD analysis project Ga0247608, IMG submission 193490) | Sheep rumen microbial communities from Palmerston North, Manawatu-Wanganui, New Zealand - 1766 DNA GHGlow gp2 | ecosystem: Host-associated > Mammals > Digestive system > Stomach > Rumen ...
AGATTGAAAAATATGATAATGAAGGAAAAAATATGATTAAAGTAGTCAATGAATTAATAGAAAAACTTAAAGATTGTTTAATTTATATGAATGCTCCATCATTAATCGAATCAGAAGATGATTTTTATGAAAATGTAAAAAAAATTAATAATATAAAAGATATATATACACATATTACTTCATTATCATTACTAATAAATGAAATGAAAAATGTTAATAATAATAAATTGTTATTAGAAGTTGAATTAATAAAAAATATAAAAATGGATGAATATATTGAAGTAACTCATCCAAAATTAGAGAAAAGTGTGCAAAACATTCAAAATCCATTAAAAAAAGAAAGTTATACACATATTATTTCCCAAAATATAGAAAAAAATAATAATAAATTGGGAAATAATGTGGATGAAATAAAAAAAATTGAAAATATAGAACCAATTTGGGAAATAATTGTTGATAAAGAAAAAATGAAACAGTTAAAAACTGAAAGAATAAACAATTCTTTGTGCAAATTTTCTCAAAAAGAAAGAATTAGAATAAAAAAAGAATTGGATATGTTAGATGATTATTTATCAGATGAAAAATACGGAAAATTGGTTTCTTTATTAAAAGATGGCGATTTAAAAGCTGTTAGTGATAATTATTTAATGTTTATGTATAAAACAGATTTAATGGCTGATTCTTTTAATCAAGAAATTATGAACATAGAATCTTTTTTGAAAGAAAAATTAGGTTCAGAATATAATGTAATAGGTATAAATTTATCTGATTGGGACTACTTGAAAGTAGACTATAATTCAAATAAAGAAAAGTATGTGCATAAACCGGAAACAGTTAAGTTATCCGAGGTTTTTGTCAATAAAAAAAATGAAAAAAATGAAGAAAGAAACTCGATTGATGAGATGTTTAATGATATAATAGTTATTGAATAAGAAAGAAGGTATAAATAAATGAATCCACAAGCTATGATGAAACAAGTGCAAAAATTACAAAATGAAATGATGAAAACACAAGAAGAAATAAATAACACTGAATTTGAAGGAAAAAGTTCTTTAGTAACAGTTGTTGTTGATGGAAAGAAAAATTTAAAATCTGTAAAAATTAATTTAGATGAACTTGATAAAGATGATTTAGAAATGTTGGAAGATATGATTGTAGTAGCACATAACGATGCTGTTAAAAAAGTTGATGAAGTAACAGAAGAAAAAATGGGTGCTTATACAAAAGGATTACCAAAAATTCCAGGGTTATTTTAATGAAGTATCCTAATACAATACAAAATCTTATTGAATGTTTTAGAAAATTACCTGGTGTTGGTGAAAAAACTGCTGAAAGATATTCTTTAGCATTATTAGACCTTGATCAGGATGTAATTGACCAATTTTCAAGTTCAATAGCCAATACTAAAACTAAAATTAAAAGATGCAAAATATGTAATAATTTATGTGAAGATGAACTTTGCGATATATGTAAAGATGAATCTAGAGATAAAGAATTATTATGTGTTGTAGAAGACCCAAAAAGTATAATTCTTTTTGAAAGAATAGGGACTTTTGGAGGTTATTATCATGTAATTAATGGATTAATTTCTCCATTAGATGGAATAAATCCTGAAGACATAGAGATTGATAAGTTAATTGATAGAATAAAAAATAATAATATAAAAGAAGTTGTTTTAGCTGTTAAACCAAGTATTGAAGGTGAAACAACATCACTTTATATTTCTAAAAAATTAAGAGATACAGATGTAGTTGTATCAAAAATTGCTCATGGTGTACCTCTTGGTACAGATATTGATTATGTTGATTCATTAACACTTGAATTAGCACTTGAAAATAGAAAGCAAATAAAAGATAATTAGTTCTTAAATAATATTTTAGACATATTATTTAATGGTGATAATATGTCTAAAATATTTCAACTAATAAAAAAAATACTTTTTGCTGTTTTTTTTATATATGGATATAATATTTTGGCAAAACCTTTAAATATTATAATTCCATTTAATTATATTACTATTTTATATGTATCATTATTTGGTGTAACCGGTTTGTTTAGTTTAATTTTGATATATATATTCTCTTTTTAGGAGAGTGATTTATGTTAGATGATTTTAAGGAAGAACAACCTATTATTTATAAAATATTAACTAATTCGATAAAAAAGGATAAATTTTCACATGCTTATTTATTTGAATTAAATGGTTATTCAAAAGGATTAAATTTGGCCTTAGCTTTTGCTAAGTTTTTGTTGTGTCCAAATAATTATAGTAATAGTGAAAAATGCAATAATTGTAAGCAATGTTTCAATATAGATAATAATAATTTTCTTGAAATAAAAGTAATTGATACAGAAGGTCAATGGATTAAAAAAGAACAACTAGAAGAATTACAACGTGAATTTATGACTAAGTCTATTGTGGGAAATAAAAAAGTTTATATAATTAATAATGCTGAAAAATTAAATGTTTCATCTTCAAATTCACTTTTAAAATTTCTCGAGGAACCACCAGAAGGAATAATAGCGATACTTATTACTAACAATATGTATCAACTTTTAAATACAATTATTTCTAGATGTCAAATACTATCTTTCAAAAAAAATAGTGTCATTTTAGATGATAATAGTACTTTAAATAAAATAGGTAATTATTTATTTAATGATAACGAGTCATTAGATAAATTTAAATCAGAAGATGGAAATAATTATATTGAAACGATTATTAGTTATATTGAATTCTTAGAAAAACGTAAAACAGATGCAATAGCATATAAAAATAAGGAATTTTTAAATGTTTTTTCAGATAGAAAAAGCTTAAATCTTGCTTTTGATTTATTTGTATTGTATTATAAGGATGTTTTAAATAACTTACTAGGTTTAGATTATGAATATTTTAATGATTATGCAACTGAATTAGATAAAGTAAGTGGTTTAAATGATGTTGAAACGATTTCTAAAAAGATTAAAATATTGATTGATTTAAGTATAAATATTAAATTTAATTTAAATGCTAATCTTTTAGTTGATAAACTTGTAATTAAATTTAGTGAGGTGTAATATGACTAAAATAGTTGGAATTAGCTTTGGTACAAAGAAAAAAACATATAATTTTCTACCAGGCGATTTAGAATTAAAAATAGGTGATAGCGTATTAATTGATACTGATCATGGAATAGAATTTGGTACTGTTTCAGAAAATATTAGGGAAATTGATAATCCAAATATTGAGAATTTATTATTTACTGTTAAATGTTTTGCATCTGAATCAGATATTAAAAAAAATAAGAAAAATTTGGAAGATGCAAAAAAAGCATTAGAAAAGTGTAGAGAATTAGTAGATAAATATGAGTTAAATATGTATATAATTGATGCATCATTTACTCATGATAGAAATCAGTTATTATTTAGATTTATGTCGGACAATAGAGTTGATTTTAGAAATTTAGCTAAGGATTTAGCAAATATATACAAAACACGTATTGAACTAAGACAAATGGGTGTAAGAGATAGAGCAAAAGAATTAGGTGGATATGGACAATGTGGAAAAAAACTATGTTGTTCTACTTTTATGAATGATTTTGATTCTATATCAATAAATATGGCTAAAACGCAAAATATAGCGCTTAATCCCTCTAAAATTAATGGAATATGTGGTAGATTATTATGTTGTTTAAAATATGAAAATGAATGTTATAAAGAATGTTCAAAAGGGTTACCTCAAATGAATAAGAAAATCAAAACTGAAAAAGGTGAAGGAAAGGTAGTTTCTTTAGATATTTTAAAGGGAACATATAAAGTTAATATACCTGATGTAGGAATTGTAGAATTTACAAAGGATCAAGATGAAAGTAACTAATTATTTGCTTGGATATAAAAATTTATATATAGTTCAAGATTCAGAGATGTTTAATTTTTCTCTTGATTCTGTTTTACTCCCTAATTTTGTTTCGATAACAAAAAATGTAAAAAATATATTAGACATTGGATGTGGTAACGCTCCAATACCTATTATTTTATCAACTAAATGTGATGCTAAAATAACAGGTATTGAAATACAACCTGATGTATATAATCTAGCTAAAGAAAGTTTAGAAATTAATTCACTTTCAGACAGAATAAATTTAATAAATGGGGATATAATGGACGAATATAAAAAATTTCCTGTGGGAAGTTTTGATTTAATTACATGTAATCCTCCATTTTTTAAGTATAAAGAGGATTCTAATATTAATTTGAGTGATTATAAAACAATTGCTCGTCATGAAGTTAAATTAAATTTAGAGAAACTTATGCAAGTAGCGAAGTATTTACTTAATAATAATGGTTCTATTGGAATTGTTCATAGACCTGAAAGAATAGTAGATATATTTGAAGAAATGAGAAGAAATAATATTGAACCAAAGAAAATACAATTTATTTATCCACATGAAAATAGTGAAGCAAATATTTTGTTAGTTGAGGGTAAAAAAAATGGTAAACCTGGTATTAAAATATTAAATCCAATTATTTCCCATAAAAAAAATGGAGATTATACTGATGAAATAAAAGTTTTTTTTGAAAATAATTAAGAGGTGATAGAATGTCTCAAAAAAGTTATGATAATAGTCCAACTTTATATTTAATTCCAACTCCTATTGGTAATATGGATGATTTAACTTTTAGAACTATTGAAACTTTAAAAATGGTTGATGTTTTATTTTGTGAGGATACTCGTGAAACAGGAAAACTACTAAAAAGCCTTAACATATCTAAGAAAATGGTTGCTAACCATGATCATAATGAAACTTCTAATTATGAAAAGTTAGAGGAATATTTATCTTTGGGAAATAATGTTGGTCTAGTTTCTGATAGAGGAACTCCTGTTATAAGTGATCCAGGATTTGAATTAGCAAGATATGCTAGTGAAAGAGGTTATAATGTTGTAGGATTACCGGGTGCAAATGCTTTAATTCCAGCTTTAATCATGTCTGGAATTAATCCTAAACCATTTTTATTTTATGGATTCTTAAATAGTAAGGAATCTAAAAGAATTAAAGAATTAGAAGAGTTAGAACAAGAAAAAGCAACTTTGATTTTTTATGAGGCTCCTCATAGGATAAATGATACACTTTTGAATATTTCCCAAGTGTTGGGAAATAATCGAAAAATGTCTATTTCCCGGGAAATAACCAAAAAATATGAGGAAATATATAGGGGAACTGTGCAAGAGCTAATTAATCAAAAAAATGAATATAAAGGTGAATTAGTACTTGTTGTTGAGGGAAATAATTCAAAAAAAGAGTATGAAATGTCAATAATTGAACATATAAATTTATACATCGAAGATGGATATAGTAGCAAGGATGCTATTAAGATGGTGTCTAAAGAGAGAAATATGAAAAAAAGTGAAGTATATGATGAATATTTAAAATATCAAGGAAAGTGATAGAATGAAGTTGATTGTAGGATTGGGAAATCCTGGTAGAGAATATGAAAAAACAAGACATAATATAGGTTTTATGGCTTTAGATAAAATAGCTAACCACTTTAATACTTCTTTTAATAAAAGTAAGTTTACAGGTGAATATGCTGAATTTAACTATAATGGTGATAAAGTTATATTATTGAAACCTGGAAAATATATGAATTTATCAGGTGAAGTAGTTAGAGATTATGTTAATTTCTTTAAAATAAATATTGATGATGTTTTAATAATTTGTGATGATTTAGATACACAAGTTGGAACCTATAGATTAAGACTTAAAGGATCTAGTGGAGGCCATAATGGACTTAAAAATATTGAGTTACATCTTGGTACGAAAGATTATAAAAGGATTAAAATTGGTATTTCTAACAATAAATTAATGGATACAAAAGACTATGTATTAGGTAAATTTACTTCTGAAGAAGTTGATTTAATTAATCCAATACTTGAAATATCTCCTAAAATTATAGAAGATTTTATGAATATGTCTTTTGATAGATTAATGAATAAATATAATTCAAAATAATGGAGGATATATGTCTTTATTTGATACATTATTAGGTAATCCTTTAGAATCGAGTATAACAGGATTAAATAATGAATTAAAAGCACTTTTTGTATATAATAAATATAAACGAATAGAGAAATCTATTCTTTTTGTCGTTAGTTCTTTATATGAAGCTAATATGTTTTATCAAATGATTAGTAATTATACTAATGATGTTGTATTCTTTCCTATGGATGATTTTTTAACAAGTGAGGCTTTAGCTCAATCTCCAGAATTAAAGGTCACTAGATTAGAAACACTTAATACGTTGTTAGATAATAATAAAATAGTTGTTACTAATTTAATGGGTTATTTAAGATTTTTACCTTCTAAGGAAATATATAAACAAAATGTATTAAAATTAGAAATAAATCAAGATTATAATATTAAAGAATTAGTTAATAAATTATATAGTTTAGGTTATACACGTGAAACAATAATTACTAAGACAGGAGAAATGGCTGTTAGAGGATTTATTATAGATATTTTCCCACTAGGATATAATAGTCCTGTTCGTATAGAATTTTGGGGAGATACTATTGATAGTATTAGGGAGTTTGATATTGATAGCCAACTTACTAGTAATAGATTAAAAAGTATAGAGATTAATCCTAATACCGAGTTTATTATTGGTAGAAATATAGATAATTCTTTAGAAGATATTAAGCATAGAGAGTTAGTTAATTATATTGAACCTACTAGTATTATAAATTATATAGATGATGGAGAGATTATATTTAATGATTATAATTCTATAATATCTAATTTAAGCCTGTTAGTAGATGAAATGACAGAGTATAGTATAAATAATGGTTTAGATACTAAAACACGCTATATGAACGATTTTAATACTAAAATATCTAATAAAATTACATATTTAAATAGTTTTGATAATCAAGTAGATAATGTTAAAGATAATTATAATTATAAAGTTAAAGAGTTAACTAATTTTATTGGTACTAGTGAAGCTATTAATACAAGATTAAATGGATATATTAAAGATAAATATACGGTTATTATATGTTTAAATTCTAGATATAAAGTTAATAAATTAATATCAGATTTGGATAATGTTAATATTATATTTACTAATGAGAACGAAATATTTGATAATAAAATTAATGTTATAATTAAGAATTTATATTCTGGATATATTTTTAATAAATATGTTGTAGTAAGTGAAAAAGAATTATTTAATAAAAAAGATATTGTAGCTTCTTATAAAACTAATTTTAAGATAGGTAATAAGATTAGAGATATTAATAAACTTGAAATTGGGGATTACATTGTACATAATGTACATGGTATTGGTATATATAGAGGTATCAAGACTTTACTTAAGAATGGTCTAAAAAAAGATTATTTACAACTTGAATATAAAGGTGGAGATAGATTATATATACCTGTTGAAAAATTAGAATTAATTAGTAAATATTCTGCTGGTGAAGGAGGAGTACCTAAACTTAATAAATTAGGTGGTTCTGAATGGGAGAAAACTAAATTAAGAGTTAGAAATAAAATTGAAAATATAGCGGGAGAATTACTTAAATTATATGCTGAAAGAGAAAATATAAAAGGATTTGCTTTCTTAAAAGATGATGAAACTCAAACAGAGTTTGAAAAAGAATTTGTTTACGAAGAAACTACAGATCAATTAAGGGTTATTGATGAAATAAAAAAAGATATGGAAAAGCCTTCACCTATGGATAGATTATTATGTGGAGATGTTGGTTATGGTAAGACAGAGGTAGCTTTTAGAGCTATATTTAAAGCGATTCTTTCTGGTAAGCAGGTAGCACTTCTTTGTCCTACAACAATTTTATCTCAACAACATTATAATAACGCTATTGAAAGATTTAAAAGTTTTGATGTTGAAATAGGTTTGATGAATAGATTTGTTACTACAAAGAAACAAAAACAAATTATTAAAGATTTGAGTGAAGGAAAGATAGATTTATTAATTGGTACACATAGAATACTAAGTGAAGATATAAAGTTTAAAAATTTAGGTTTATTGGTTATAGATGAAGAGCAAAGGTTTGGTGTGAAACATAAAGAGAAGATTAAACAATATAAGACTAATATTGATGTTCTTACTTTGAGTGCTACTCCAATTCCAAGAACACTTCAAATGTCTATGACTGGAATTAGGAGTTTATCGTTAATTGAAACACCACCTACTAACAGGTATCCTGTTCAAACCTATGTGTTAGAAGAAAATAAACAAATAATTAAGGATGCTATTTACAAGGAATTAGCACGTAATGGACAAGCATTTATACTATATAATCATATTGATGATATGCAAGCTAAAATGTCAGAAATAAGTCATTTAGTACCAGAAGCAAAGATAGTATGTGCTCATGGTAAAATGGATAAGAATGAATTAGAAGATGTAATGATTAAATTTCAAAATAGAGAATATGATATATTACTTTGTACCACTATTATTGAAACAGGAATTGATATACCAAGTGTAAATACTTTAATTATTATAGACGCTGATTGCTTTGGTTTATCTCAGTTATATCAAATTAGAGGTAGAGTAGGTAGAAGTAATAAGATAGCATATTGTTATTTAATGTATAAAAAAGGTAGAACTCTTACTGATGTCGCTACTAAGAGATTAAATGTTATAAAAGAGTTTACTGAATTGGGTAGTGGATTTGCTATTGCTATGAGAGACTTATCTATACGTGGAGCAGGAGATATATTAGGTAGTGAGCAAGCTGGATTTATTGATTCTATAGGTGTTGAGTTATTCCTTAAAATGCTTAATGAGGAAGTTAATAAGCTGAAGGGGATTAAAGTAAAAGAAGAAGAAAATACTGATACACAACCTTTAATAGAAGTATCTACTACTATTGATGATAATTATGTTGAAGAAGAAGATTTAAAGATAGAAATACATAAAAAGATTAATTCTATTGATTCTAAAGAAAAATTTGAAGAGATTAAGAAAGAATTAGAAGATAGATTTGGTAATTTATCTGAAGAAGTAATTATATATATGTATGAAGAATTATTTGAACATTTTGCGAGTGATTTAAATATTAAGAAGGTAAGTCAAACTAAGAATTTTATTTCTATTACATTACCTATGGAATTATCTAATAATGTTGATGGAGATAAGTTGTTTATTAGAGTTTGTTCATTAACACGTAAGTTTAGATTTAGTATGAAGAATAAAGAATTAATTATTACTTTAGATACTATTAATCTAGATAAACATTATATTTATTATTTAATAGATTTATTAAATATTATTAAAGAATGCAAAAAAGATAGTTAAATTAATAACTATCTTTTTTTAGTCTTTAAATGAATCTTCAACTATTTGTTTTATAGTATAATCACTATGTTTTGTATATACATTAGCTTTTGGTTCTTCTCTATCTTTATCTTTATTAAAATATTTACCAATATGGAATGCTAATGTTGATACTGAATTAGAATCAGATAATATAGTTATGCTATTTCCATTATTTTGAACAGATATCCAATCACATATGTGGTCTACATCATCACAATGTGCTGGATATTCGTTACTGGCCCAAAAATTTGAAGATTTATAATCTAATATTTTTCCAGCTTTGATTGTTGTATTTCTTTCTGCATCAGTGTTAGCGTTCTTTTTGAAAACTTCACCAGTTAAAGATAATGAATTTTTATAAACAGTATATATTTTTATAGTACCATATCTATTTCTATATATTCCATTTAATCCGTTTTTATTACCATGCATAAATTCTTCAAAATAATCTGTATAAGTATATTCTTCTATTTTAGGTATATAACCGTTTCCTAAATTTTTGTTTGAACTTGTAAATTCAATACCACTAGTTTTTAATACAAATTTAATATTATATTGTCCAGCTGTAACAGTATTTCCATTAACTGTACCTTTTATTGTAACTGAACTTTTTGTTTTTCTATTATATACATAGAAATGAACTTTGTTCCCAACTTGTATCATATGTACTTTATGGTTATCACTTTGAAATATTCCACTAAATGAACCATTAGTAGCTAATCCATTATTAACTGGTTTGTTTGATGTTGGATTAGAAGGTGTGTTACTATTAGGATTTGAATTACTAGTTTTATTACTATTAAAATTTGAAACAGGTTTATTACTATTTAAATTACTTTCTTTATTGCTATTATAATTACTTGTAATATTACTGTTTGAATTATTTTCAATGTTAGAGTTACTATTACTTTCTATATTAGAATTAGTATTAGATTCAATATTAGAATTATTTGTAGTATTACTGTTAGAATTGCTTGTTATACTGATATTACTATTGGATTTATCTGATTTTTTATTCTTTTTATCAGTATAAAAATAGAATAGTACACCTCCAATAATAATTAGTACAAGTACTGATATTATAAATTTATTTTTATTCATTTTATTCGCCTTCTTTGTTTATAATCTATCATAAATGAGAAAATTATTCAATTTTATATAAAAAAATAAAATAGGTTATACACCTATTTTACTTGTTATCTATTATTTTTAGAATATTAGGTATAATTTGTTTCTTTCTTGATATTACACCTGGTAAATAATATCCTTCAGTAATATCTTCGGCATCAAATGCTTTAGAAAGGATATCTTTACTTTTTTCACTATAATAAATATATGAACCTTCATTAATTATATCAGTAACAAATAGAGCAATAATACTATATCCATTATTTTTACCTTCTTTTTCAAGAGTATCAATTAATTCTTGTTCTTTTGCTTTAATATCATCAATATTTAATGTATTGATTTGTCCTATACCTATCTTATAATCATCTTCATTAAAGTTTTTAAAGTCTGAGAATAATAATTCTTCCATAGATTTTCCTTTAATTGATGATCCTGCTTTAAACATTTCAATAGCAAATGATTCCATATCTACATTTGCTATTTTTGCTAATTTTTTAGCTGTATCAATATCTGTTTGTGTAGTAGTTGGAGATCTAAATAATAATGTATCAGATATAATTGCTGATAGCATTAATCCAGCTATTGGTCTAGGTATTAATATATTATTTTCTTTATATAATTGGAATACAATTGTTGCTGTACATCCAACAGGCATGTTTCTTATATTAATTGGTTGTGAAGTACCAATTGTGCCAAATTTATGGTGGTCAACAATACCTACTATTTCAGCATCATCAATTCCATCAACGGTTTGATCTTTTTCATTGTGGTCTACAAGAATAACTTTCTTTTTTACTTTGTTACTTAAATCGCTTGGTTGGATTACACCTAAACATTCTCCATCTCTGTTTATTACTGGATAAACTTTATGTCTCAATTTATCATGTATTTCATTGAAGTCTCTGATGTAGTCTAATTCTTCAAAATGTGTTGCATCTGTTTCAAGTAATGTTTTAGTGTAATTACACATTCCTATAATTTTTACTACATTAAATGTACGAAGTGGAGTTCTTACTATATTTACTTTATTCTTTTTAGCTATTTCAATATGTTTTTCTTTTATTACATTGTTTCCTGTAATAATTATTAATTTAACTCCTTTTTCAACAGCATATTCAATTATACTATGTCTATCTCCAACTATTAATACTGTATTTTCATCAATATCAACATTTTTGATAAATGTAGAACTTCTATAAGATGCTACTAAAAGATTTCCTTTAATTTCATCATCAAATTTTAATAAGCATTCACCATTTAATGTTTCTTCAATATTTTTAAATGATGTATCAATTATATCATCTTCCCAGCTAATAAATGAATTAGCAATATTTTTCATAGAAATTAATCCTAGATATTTATTGTTATCATCTACAATTGGAAGTGAACTTAAGTGTTCATTTTTTAATTGTTTAATAACATTATATAAAGAATCTTTTTCATTACATGAAATTCCTTTACCATATTCAATATCCCTTACTTGAAGTCTAACATCATTTAAATATTTAGGTTTTTTTTGTTTAAAACTTTTTAATACAAATTCTGTTTCGGCATTTAAGTCTCCTAAGATTCTAGGAATTGCGTTTTCTCCTAATTGTGTTCTTAAATTAGCTACTGCTATTGAACTACATACTGAGTCAGTGTCAGGATTCTTGTGACCAAATACAAATGTTGCTTTCATAAACACACTCCTTTAAATTGCAAGTTTTTATATAAAACTTTTCAATTAAATAATTATAGCATACAATTAATTATTTTTAAAGTATAAAAAGATGTTTTATGTTTAAAATATATATAGGTGATTTTATGTTTGAGAGTGGTCTTACTAGAAAGATTGATGGATTAGGTAGATTAGTAATTCCAAAGGAGATTAGAGATAGGTTTTTTATACATGAAAATGATTATTTAGAATTTTTAATTTATAGGGATGGATTTTATGTTAGAAAGTATTCTAGGCTAGGAAAAATTACATCCTTAGCTCAAGAATTATGCGATACTCTAAATAAATATTTAAATGCTGAAGTATTGATTGCAGAGAGAGATAAAGTAGTAGCATATTCAGGTATTTATAAAGATAAATATTTAGGTAAAGAGATTAGTAAAAGCTTATCTAAATCTATTAGAAGAAGAGAATCATTGTTTGAAATTTATAAGAAGAAGTTACAAATTATAGAAGATGATGATATTATTTGCAGTTATATAAATGAGACTATAGTGTCTAATTGTGAAGAGGTAGGGATTATTAGTTTATATAGAACAGATAAATCAGTTACAGAGACAGATTTAAAAATTATTAATATTGTTTCATCCTTTTTAACTAGATATCTTGAAGAATAATTATTTGTGTGTTATAATATCGACGTATTAACGGCGATGAAGGAAAGAAAAATATGGATTATTTATAGAGAGTCTGGTTAGGTGAAAGCAGATAATATGAAGTATTTCGAATGGCTCTGGAGCTTCTTAATGGATAATATTAAGACGTTAACTGCGTTAAAGTAATAAGATAGTATTTATACTATGAATAAAGGTGGTACCACGGTTTTTCGTCCTTTGGATGGAGACCGTTTTTTTTGTTTGAAAGGGTGATAATATGAGAAAATTTGAAAAAATAAGTTTTGAACAATTTAAAAAAGATATATGTGATGATAGAGAAATGTATGAGGAATACTGTTTACCTAAACGGATGTCTAAGAATGCAGCTGCATATGATTTTTTTGCTATATATGATTATAGTTTAATGCCTGGTGAAATAAAAAAGGTACCAACAGGTATTAAAGCTATATTTGAACCTGATGAAGCATTAATACTTGCAGATAGAAGTAGTATGGGATTTAAACACAATGTTAGAATGTGTAATCAAATTGGTGTTATAGATTCTGACTATTATAATAATCCAAGTAATGAAGGTCATATGTGGATTAGAATTCAAAATGAAGGAGATGTTCCTTATATCGTTAAAAAAGGTGATGGTATGATACAAGGAATGTTTATTAAATATTTAACTGTAGATGAAGAGGAAGAAGTTACTGGAGAGAGAACTTCTGATAAATAAAAGGAGAGAGATTATGAAAGAAAAATATTATATAACTACTGCAATAGCTTACACTTCTGGTAAACCACATATTGGTAATACTTATGATATAGTTGTTGCTGATGCTATTGCACGTTTTAAAAGATTACAAGGATATGATGTATATTTTCAAACTGGATCTGATGAGCATGGTGAGAAGATTGAAATAAAAGCTAATGATGCTGGTGTTACTCCACAAGAATATGTTGATAAATATGCTGGTATTATTAAAGGTATATGGGATAAGATGAATACAAGCTATGATAAGTTTGTAAGAACTACTGATCCTATACATGAAGAAGCAGTACAAAAGATTTTTAAAGTAATGTATGAAAAAGGAGATATTTATAAAGGAGAATATAAAGGTTTATATTGTACTCCTTGTGAAGCATTCTGGACTGAATCTCAATTAGTAGATGGTAAATGTCCAGATTGTGGTAGAGATGTACATGAAGCTTCTGAAGAGGCATATTTCTTTAAACTAAGTAATTATCAAGATAAGTTAGTTGAGTATATTAATTCTCATCCTAACTTTATACAACCTGAATCTAGAAAGAATGAAATGTTAAAGAACTTTATTGAACCTGGATTACAAGATTTATGTGTTTCTAGAACAAGTTTTACTTGGGGTATTCCTGTAACATTTGATGATAAACATGTAGTATATGTATGGCTAGATGCATTAACTAACTATATTACTAATATTGGTTATTCACCAGATGGAAGTACTGAAGAATTTAAAAAATGGTGGCCAGCTAACTTACATGTTATTGGTAAAGATATTATTAGATTTCATACTATTTATTGGCCATGCTTCTTATGGTCATTAGGGTTAGAAATTCCTGAACAAGTATTTGGACATCCTTGGGTACTTACTGGTAATGAAAAGATGAGTAAGTCTAGAGGTAACGTTATATATGCTGATGATTTAGTTGATATATTTGGTGTAGACGCTGTTAGATATTATTTATTACATGAAACTTCATTTAATAATGATGGTAATTTAACTTATGAGTTATTAATTGAAAGATACAATTCTGATTTAGCTAATACATTAGGTAATTTAGTTAATAGAACTATTTCTATGGCTAAAAAATACTTTGATGGTATTGTTCCAGAACAAGGTGAATTAAATGATATTGATAATGATTTAATTAATTCAGTATTAGAATCAGTTAAAAAGTCTGAAGATTGTATTAATAATTTACATGTAGCTGATTCACTTGATAATGTTATTGATATATTTAGAAGAAGTAATAAGTATATTGATGAGACTACTCCATGGATACTTGCTAAAGAGGGTAATACTGAAAGACTTAAAACAGTTATTTATAACTTATTAGAGTCTATAAGAATAGGTGCTACTATATTAACTCCATTCTTAACTGAAACTGCAGATAAGATTTTTGAACAATTAAATACTGATATTAGAGATTATGATTCTATATTTACTTTTGGTAAGTTAGAAAGTGGTAAAGAATTAAATGATCCTACACCATTATTTGTTCGTTTAGATAAAGAAGAAAAATTAAAAGAAATAGAAGAATTAAATAAATAAGTTATTGGTTTTCCAATAACTTTTTCTTTACATAATAAATTGCTATAGTATTGCTTTTATCTATTTCATCTTTTATAATTACAATAGAGGTGATACTAATTATGAAAGCAAAAATACCTTCTAAAGTTGAACTAGAAGAATCATTTATGGAATTATTAAAAAAAGATATATTAGGTACAAATGATTTTTATACTAATCCATACACTGATGGTGTTATACGTAAATTTTTTCCGTCGTCTTATATTAATATAATTGACATAAATGAACCAAATACATCACAATGTTTAAAGGGAATTTTTTTTAAAACAAACGATGAATATTTTAAAAAATTACGTGATTTTGCTGCTGATCCGTTACATCCTGTAATTTCATATAAATCTATAAAAGATGATGAAAAATGTAAAATTGTAGAAGAAGATGATGAGAGACTAATTGTTGAATATGGGAGTTATCCACAAACAAAGATAGTAGATCCTAATATATTGAATAATTTAGTTTTAAAATATTATACAGGTATATTAGAAGAAGTTGGAGAATTTACTTTTAAAATATATGAAGATGGGAAAAAAGATAAGGCTAAAAAGTATAGAGATAAAGAAACGGGTAAAGAATATGCTTTTGTTACTGAAAAAGAAGATGTATTACATTTTTCTATTGAAGATATGACTGTAGATGATCTTAATAGAACAAATTGTACATGTGGTGAAATTTTACCAATTAGATGGATTGTTAATAAAAAAACAAACTTAATGTTACCATTAACTGGATTAATGATTTCAGAAAATTATGGTGAATATAGAAATTCAAAATTGAGAGATTATCTAGAAAGCGGAGATTTTTTTAATGATATAGGAGTAGCATCTTTAGAAAAGGAAGAAATAAAAACAACTTCTATGCCTTGGGGTAAAAAAGAAGAATCAAAACCTAAAGATTTATCTGAGGAAATAAATAGAATATTAATGGGTTCTCATAGAATACCATATTTAGTTGGACATCCTGGTATAGGTAAGACTGCAATAGCAAAAAGTATAAATAAAAATTATTTAGCTTATAACATTTCTACGTTTACACCAGATAGATTTACCGGTAAAACTGCTTTAGTACCTGGTAAAGTTAAAGTTACAACAGATGAAACTGGTGTGTCTTATTCTGAAACCATATCAGAAGGAACAACAACAATAGCACTTCCTGATTGGTATAAAGATTTAATTAAAATGTCAGAAAAATGTGCAAAAAATAATGAAAGATGTGTATTATTTTTTGATGAATTTGATAAGTTAACACCTAATATGCAAGTATTTATAAATGGTGTTGTTGATACACCGAGAACTATTGCTAATTTAGTTATACCAGAAAATGTTGATATAGTTTTTGCAGGTAATACAGAAGAGTATTCTGATGCATCGTTTAATATTTCTGGAGAGGTTGAAAGTAGACTTACAAGATTAGAAGTTAAACCTAATTGGAAGTCATGGATGTCATGGGCAATAAAAAATGGTGTTGATCCATTAGTAAGAGCGTTTGTAGCATCGTATAAAGATGATGTTTTAGTTAAAGATGTTAAGGATGAAACCGGAAAATATGATTATTCAAAAAGTTTAACTCCTAGAAGTTGGGAACAAAAAATAAGTACTGAAATACAAGTTTCAAGAAAATTAGGAGAATATCCTAACTTAGGTTTATATATGAGTCCGGATGATGAAAGAAAATTTGAAGAGTTTATGAATAATTATTTCAAATTAAGAGTTGAAGATATAATTAACGGTTCTTATGGTGAAGTTGATACTTTTTCAATGGATTATTCATTATATATAGAAATTGTAAATAAATTAGCTGTTATAGTATCAAATGAGGAAGAATTAGAAAATGCTTTAAGTTTTATTAAACAACTAAATACTCCTGAGATAGAAGTAAGTTTTGAAAAACAATGGTTAAATTTTAATAATAAAGAAGAAGATATTATTATGTTAAGAGAAATTAAATCTGTTGTATTTGATGAAAGTGAGGTAGTACGACATGGATAATAAAATTGAAAGATTAAAATATTTTGTTATTGATTCAAAAACACCTCTATATATTGATAAAAATATATTTAAAAAATACATTTTTGAAGAAGTTTCTATAAGATTAAATTGTAATTGTAAAGATTATGAATTATATGGTAATGAAGAAAATCCAGAATGGTATAAAAAATTACAAGAAAAAAAAGATGATAAAATAACTATATTAGAAATTGATGCAGATAATGCTACTAAAGAAGAACAAAAAAGATTTATTAGTTTAATAAAAGATAAAAGTATTGATTCTTACCATTTATTTGATACAACTAAAATAATAGTTTATTCAAGTAATATTGATAGTGTTGATAATGAATTAATGGGATTATTGGTAGTGGTATAATGTTTGATTTTAATAAAATATATAAAAAATTACTGGTTAGATTACCAGTTTTAAGAGATTATCAAGATAAAGTATCATTTATAGAAAGTAAAAATGTAAGAACTGCTTCTACATCAGGAACAATAATTTTTTACAATAGTGAATTCTTTTCTAGTATTTCTAAAGACGAACAATTATTTACTTTAGCACATGAATTTTTACATATTATACTAAAGCATATTCCAAGATTAAAAGGTAAAGATATTGAAATATGGAATTATGCTACTGATGCTGTTATAAATCAAATGCTACTTAAAATGGGGTTTCATATGCCTTTAGGATTAATTGATTGTCCCGATGCTATTAATTATAGTTCAGAAGAATATTATGAAATGATTAAGAATAGACCTGATTGTGAAGAATTAATGGATAAATATAGAGATAAAAGAAGTAATGAAGAGCATATTACTACACATGAAACATGGTCTATAGAACCATGTGAAATAGAACCTGCTTCTAAAGATAATAGTGATTCACTTGATAAATTGCCTAATATATCTGAAAAAGATTTGTTAGAAAAAAATAAAGAATTAGTTCATAGGGAAAATAGTGATTATGTTGATAGAATAAATAATGAAAGTACACTAAAAACAGCTGGTAATGAATCAGGTTCTTTAGATAATATAGGGGAAGCTCAACCAGCAATAGATTGGACCCTTTTCTTACAAAAATATAAAAGAAAAATAATATCAGCTGATTATAATTTAAATAATGGTGAATTTAATGAGGAAGGATTTTATGTATATCCATATGAAGTTAAAAGAGGGTGCGATGTAGAAATAGTTATTGATACAAGTATAAGTGTTGATGATAATATGATAAGAGCATTTCTTAGAGAGTGTAAAAATATATTCAATGAAACTAAAATTAAGATTGGATGCTTTGATACAAAGTTCTACGGATTTCATGAAATAAATAGTTTAGAAGATATAGATAATTTTGTTATTGAAGGAAGAGGTTGCACTGATTTTAATCCTGCAGTAGAAGCTTTTTCACCTAAGAGTAATGTTAAAATAATATTTACTGATGGAGGAGCTTCGGTTCCTAATAAGGCAGCTGATATCATATGGCTGTTGTGGGAAAAAAAAGAATTTAATCCTCCAGGAGGAACAGTGTTATATGTTGATCCAAATACTTTAAATTATAGTGAATCTACTAAGGTACGATAAAATGGCTTTAAAGCTATTTTTTTGTTAAAAGAGTGTAAATTAGTATTAAATGTCGAATCATTTTTATAAAAAATAAACTAAATATGTGTTATACTGGCAAAGTAGGAGGAAATTTTATGTTAACGACTGATACATATGGTAGAATAGTAGTGTTATGTTCATTAATTACATTATTAGTATTTGTAATATGTAGTTTTGTAGTAAGTTTTCAAATAAATGACCTTTTATATGCAATCGCTATAATTGTTTTTATGGTAAAATATTATAAAGAGAAGTGATAGTATGATAGATACACATTGTCATATATTTAATGAATATTATGATAATATAGATGAAATTATTAATGATATGGATGGCTATATGATTGTTGCTGGGATAGATGATAAATCTAATATAGAAACAGTAGAATTAGCTAATAAATATGATAAAGTATTTGGTGTTATAGGTATACAACCAGAAGAAGTAGATAAATTAACATCCGATAGTTATAAGATAATAGAAGATAATCTTAATAATCCTAAAATAGTTGGAATAGGTGAAATTGGATTAGATTATTATTGGACTGATGAAACTAAAGAACTTCAACTTGAAGTATTTGATAAATTAATGTCTATTGCGTATAAAAATAATAAACCGGTAGTAATACATAGTAGAGAAGCTATTAAAGATACATATGATATTATAAAGAAATATCCAGGTATTAAGGCTGTACTTCATTGTTATTCTTCTAGTTTGGAAATGGCTCGTGAATTTGTTAAATTAGGAGTTATGTTAGGTATAGGTGGTGTACTAACTTTTAAAAATAGTAAAAAGTTAGTAGAAGTAGTGGAAGATATTCCACTTGAATATTTATTACTAGAAACAGATAGTCCTTATTTATCACCTGAGCCATTTAGAGGTAAAACTAATAAACCTAGTAATGTAAAAATAGTAGCTGAAAAAATAGCTGAGTTAAAAAATATTAGTGTTGAAGAAGTATTAAAAGTTACTACTTTGAATGCTAAAAGACTATTTAATTTAAATATATAAAAAAAATACATTAGTGTATTTTTTTTATTGACAAAATAATATAAATAACGGATAATATACTAACTTTTATGTTATAATTATGGTGGTGATTTTATGGAATATTCTCCAAAAAAAATGCAAGAAATGTTAGAACGTAATGGCTTTAGTTTAAAGAAAAAATTTGGTCAAAATTTTATAGTTGATGAAAATATAATTAATGGTATTATTAATAAGTCTGAAATTGATAAAGATACTTTAGTTATAGAGATAGGTCCTGGTGCTGGATCACTTACATATAAATTATCTAAGTATGCTAAAGAAGTATTATGTTATGAAATAGATACTACTTTAAAGGATGTTTTAGGTGAAACATTAAAAGATTCTAATAATGTTAAAGTTAATTATATTGATTTTTTAGAAGCTAATGTACTAGATGATTTAAAGGAATATGAATTTAAAAAATTGTATGTAGTTGCTAATTTACCTTACTATATTACGACTCCAATTATTGTTAAAATAATAGAAGAGTCAATTCCTGTTGATAAAATATGTGTTATGGTACAAAAAGAGGTAGGAGATAGATTTAAAGCTAATCCTGGTAGTAAGGATTATGGTTCTTTATCTGTTTATATTAATTATTATTTTAATGTTAGAAAATTAATGGATGTAAGTCGAAATGTGTTTTTACCTAAACCTAATGTAGATAGTATTGTAGTTGAATTTAGTAAGAAATCTGATAAGAAAGATGTTATGAATGAACCAGTTTTCTTTAAACTAATAAGAGATAGCTTTAATCAAAAAAGAAAGACTATTAGGAACAATTTAAAGGATTATAATTTAAAAATAATAGAAAATGTACTAAAAAAATACAATTTTGATTTAAGTGTTAGAGCAGAAGCTCTTTCTGTTGATATTTTTATTGATATGGCAAATGAATTATGTAAGTAGGTGTTTTATGATAAATAAAAAATGGGATATAGTTTTAAAAGATGAAATGAAGCAAGACTACTTTAAAAAATTAGGTATTTTTGTTAAGAATGAATATAAGACTAAGCAAGTATTTCCACCATATGAAAACATATTTGATGCTTTAAGATTTACTGATTATGATAAAGTTAAAGTTGTTATTCTTGGTCAAGATCCTTATCATGGTTTAGGAGAGGCTCATGGATTATCTTTTTCAGTACATGAAAATGTGTCTATGCCACCATCATTACAAAATATTTTTAAAGAACTTGATAGTGATTTAGGAATAAAAAGGACATGTAGTGATTTAACTGATTGGGCTAAACAAGGTGTATTATTATTAAACTCTATTATGACAGTTGAAAAAGATAAACCATTATCTCATCAAAATAAAGGTTGGGAAATATTTACTGACAATATTATTAAATACTTAAATGATAGAGAAGAACCTGTTATATTTGTTTTATGGGGAAGTTTTGCACGTAGTAAAAAGAGTTTGATAACTAATAAAAGACATTATATTATTGAGTCTGTACATCCTTCACCATTATCTGCATATAGAGGTTTTTTTGGAAGTAAACCATTTAGTAAAATCAATGATTTTTTAGAAAAAAATAATATAGAAAAAATAAATTGGTAATACGTTTTTTGATGTATTACTTTTATTTTGGTTGATTGACTTTAAAGGGTAGGTATGATAATATTATATATAGTAATAATAGGGTGATAATATGAAAAAGAAAGTAACAAAATCTTATGTTAATTCTTTAATTCTTTGTATTATCTTAGTTGGCGTTGGTGTGTTTCTCTTTAAAGTAGATTCTACAAGAAGAAGTATAAAACTATCTTCAAATAATATTCAAATTATACTTAGTGATAAAGAGTATACTAATAAAACCATAGAACTTACCGTTAAGTATAAGGGTATGGCTTCTAGGGATATTAAAGGATATTCATTTGATGGTGGTAAGACATGGTCTAAGAGAAATATCATTAAAGTAGAAGATAATCAAAAATTAAATATTGCAATTAAAGATATAAATGATAATGTATATAAAATTGATTATGAAGTAACAAATATAGATAAAAAAGGACCAAATATTGATGTTGCACAAAATATTCAAGTTCAATATGGAAGTCAAGTAAATATTGATAAATATGTTAATGTAAGTGATGAAGGTTCTGGATTAAGAGATGAAGTAAGATATACTCCTGCTACAATTGATACACGTAAATTAGGTAAACAAACTATTCAAATATATGCTATTGATAAATTAGCAAATAAGACAATTAAGAAAATTGAGATTGAAGTAGTTAAGAATGCACCTATTGTTAATTTTACTAAAATAGAATTTGATAATAAAAATATTGAATTAAGGGTTGGAGAAGAAAATAATTTAGCTCTTACTTTTGAACCTAAATATGCATCTACAGCTAGAATACAATGGACAAGTAGTGATACTAATGTAGTAACAGTCGATAGAAATGGTAAAGTTATTGCTATAGGGTCTGGTAGTGCTACTATAACTGCGTCAGTAGATGGTATGGAAGCACAATGTAATGTTATAGTTAAATAAAATACACTTTATAGTGTATTTTTTTGATATAATTTAGTTGAGTGGAGGATATATGAAAGATAAAAGAAAGTATTTATTATTTTTTATTATATTTGTTATATATAATTTAATTATATCTTTTTTACATGTTCCTTTATTAAATAAAATTAGTTTAGTTATGTTAGGTATATTTTTTAATATAGTTATATATAAATTAATTTTTTTTGTATTAAAACATCACAATATATATTTCAATAATAAAGATAAACTGTTGGTTGCAGTTTTTACTACATTGTTATTTACTATATATGTACTATTAATATTTATAAGAAATGATATATATGTTTGGGATAATTCAGTATACTATGGAAATATTAATAGTTTAAATAATGATTTTAATATTAGTATATTTAATGGTTATAAAAATTTAATATTAGATAGTATATCTAATGATTATGGTAATTATTTAATTATATTTTTATATCCATTTTATATGATATTACCTAAAAGTATTAAGTTCTTTCAAATATCATATTTTATATCTAGTTTAATACCGATAATTATTTTATTATATTCTTTAGGTATTAAATTATTAAATAAAACAGATTCTAATAGTTTAATAAATAAAATATCTATATTAGTATTTGTTACTACTTTTCCAATGTTACATATTGCTTCTATATTAGGTAGACCTGATATTTTCGGCTTTGTATTTATATTATTATTAATATTACTTACTATAGATTATAAATTTGATAATATAGATTATAAAAGATATATGTATATAATATTTACTACTATATCCTTATTATTAACTAGAAGATGGTATATATATTTTGTTTTTTCTTATTATTTATTCTATACTTTAGGACTAATTTATATATCAATTAGAGATGGTAATAACCATCTATATAAAAGAATTAAAAACATATTATTGTTATACTTAATGATATTTTCAGTAATTATATCATTTGGTTTACCAAAGGTAATTAATATTACATCGACAAACTATGAACTATTATATTCTGTATATAGTTTTGGTGGTTTAAAATATGAATTAATTAATAAAATAAATAATATTGGTATTATATTTATATTAATAATGTTAGTTGGTTTTATATATAGTATTATAAATAAAAAAACTAGATATTTTAGTTTAGTTTTATTTGGTACTTATTTATTATCTATTATTCTATTTATAAGAATACAAAACCTAGATATACATCATAATTTAATAATAATTATTATGTATATTTATTGTTTATACAATTTTATAATTATAAAGTTTAAAAATGATAAGGTTATGTTATTAAAAAATAGTTTATTAATTATTTTATCTATTATGTGTTTATTAAATTCAAGCTTATTTAATACAAAAAATACTATGAGTAATAAATTGTTTGGAAATTTAAAAGTATATCCTGAAAGAAGAAAAGATTTAGATAAAATAAATAGAGTGTTGGATTTTGTTAATAAAGAGGAAACTATGGTTTTACAAGGTATAAATATATATGATTGTTCTACTTTTATTAACTATCCTGAACCTTTTTCAAATAATAATATCCATTCAACTAATTATTTATATAATGATGGTTTCCCATTAGAATTTTTTACAAGTAGGTATTATATTATTATTGATCCTATAGATGAGTGGGATGGTATAAAAAAAGCAAAAGTATTAGATAATATATTAGATTTATTTTATAATAATAAGTATATATTTAATAAGTTTAGATTAAGAACTACTATAGAATTAGAAAATGGCTATAAAGCCATTATATATGAAAGAGTAAAAGAAGTAGATGATAAAGAAATAGATATATTTATTGATAAATTTAGTATAAACTATGATGATTTTAATAAATTATTTAGAGATAGGTTATTAGATTATAAAACATATTATAAAGATGGTTAATTACCATCTTTTTATTTATAGTATATATGGTATAATTAGTTTAGTAAGAATAGAGATGATATAATGGGTAGTAATGTTATTACAAAGGATAACACTAACATTATGAAAGGTATAGGTGCTATATTAATTTTATTACATCATATAGTACAATATATACCTTTAGTTAGTAAGTATTATACTGTAACTTTTGGTTATTCCTTTGTGGGTATTTTTTTCCTTATTTCAGGATATGGAATAACAAAATCTAATAGAGGATTATTTAGTAGAATATTAAAATTATATTCTTATTTCTTAATTGCGTTATTTTTATATTTAATTATTTTTAATATTTTTGATATAGAAATTACAATTAATAATGTATTAAAATCATTAATAGGTTTATTTGAAATAGTAAATTTTTCGTGGTATATATTTGAAATAATAATATTAAATATAATGTATTTTATTAATGAAAAACTGTTTAAAGGAAACTATTTGTCTTTTATTATCATGGTTATAACCATGTTTATGATATTATTTATAAAAGAAGTAGATGCATGGCTATATATGTCATTATTTATGTTTCCTATAGGAGTATTATTAGGTAAGAAAGAAAGATTAAATATTAATAAAATAAATAATATAATAGTTTTTATATTATTTATAATTATAAATATATTGCTTGTATTATTTGTTAATAAAACTACAGTAGATTTTAAAATACTAAATATGTTTTTATTCTTATTACATATTGTTTTATTTAATTATTTATTTTTAGTTATTTGTAAAAGGATTAATATAAAAAATAAGTATGTAAAAGATATATTTAATCTATCAAGTTTTATATACTTATCTCAAGGTATAGTAATTAGATTATTTATTATGTATGAATATAATAATAATGTATTAATATATATTTCTGGGTCTATTATATTTACTTTAATACTTGCTATTGTACTTAAATACTTATATAATTTAACATTAAAAAAACTATTAACTAAGTGTTAATAGTTTTTATTTTATATTTAGTCCTATTGGACAATGGTCTGAACCATATACTTCATTATAAATAATAGCTTCATCAATATCTAATTTATGATTTTTATTAACTAAAAAATAATCAAGCCTCCATCCAACGTTTTTAGCTCTAGCGTTACCCATGTAACTCCACCATGTATAAGCATCAGCTTTATCTGGATGAGTAGAACGATATGTATCAATAAATCCGCTTTCTAATAATTCACTAAATTTAGCTCTTTCTTCATCTGTGAATCCTGCGTGACCTCTATTACCTTTAGCGTTTTTTATATCCATTTCAGTGTGAGCAACATTTAAATCTCCACACATAATAACATCTTTTTTCTTAGCTAAATCGTTTATATATTTTCTAAAATCATCTTCCCAAATCATTCTTTCGTCTAGTCTTGATAAATCTCTTTTTACATTAGGTACATAGCTATTTATTAGATAAAAATTATCAAATTCTAATGTAATTAATCTTCCTTCATGGTCATGCATATCTATACCTAACCCATATGTTACATTTAATGGTTTAATTTTAGAATATATTAGTGTGCCACTATAACCTTTCTTTTCAGCACAACTTAAATATTCAAAATATCCTTCAGGATGAAAGTCATACTCTTCTTTAGTAGCTTTTACCTCTTGAAGACACATTATATCTGGATTTATTTCATTAAAAAAATCTTTAAATCCCTTATTAAGACAGGCTCTAAAACCTGCTACATTCCAAGAAACTAATTTCATAATATCACCATTTCAATTATATCAAATATTATTTATTGTAATAAAGTGTTTTTTATATTAAAATATAGTTGGTGATTTAAATGGAGGAAGTATTAGATTTTATAAGCAAAAATACTGATTTAAATCCAAATGATTATGTTGTTATAGGTTTATCAGGTGGACCTGATAGTATGGCATTACTTAATATGTTAATGACATATAGAGAGAGTATACCATTTAATATAGTATGTGCTCATGTCCACCATAACATAAGAAAAGAAAGTGATTCAGAAGCTAAATTTGTGGAAGAATATTGTTTAAATAATAATATTATATTTGAAATGACTAAGTTTTCTTATGAAGATAAATTTACAGAGTCTTTGGGACATAAAATGAGATATGAATACTTTGATAATATTGTAAAAAAATATAGTGCTAAATACTTATTTACTGCACATCATGGTGATGATTTAGTAGAAACTATATTAATGAGACTAGTTAGAGGTTCTAGTTTATCTGGTTATGCTGGATTTGATTCGGTAGTAAATAAAGGTAGTTATTCTATAATTCGACCTTTAATTACAGTAACTAAGGATAAAATATTAGAGTATCTAGAAAGTAATAATATTCCATATGTAGTAGATCAATCTAATTTTGATACAACATATACTAGAAATAGATATAGAAAATATATATTACCTAAATTAAAGGATGAGAATCCATTGGTACATCAAAAATTCTTAGAATTTAGTAACTTACTTAATGAATATGATAAGTTTGTTAATGATGAAGTAGATAATAAATATTTGGAGGTTATTCATAATAATGGAATTAATTTAGATAGATTGAAGAGTAATAATATATTTATTGTTAAGAATATAATATATAAATGGTTAAAAGAATTTTATAAAGACTCTATAGTTTTAATTAATAAGAAACATATAGATAATATTATTAGTATTATTTATAGTGATAAACCTAATATTACAATTAATATACCTAATTATGAATTAATTAAAGAATATAATATACTTAGTATTAAGATTTCTAAAAATATAGAGGATTATAACTATAAACTTGATGATGAGGTTATACTTCCAAATGGTAATAAAATTATTAAAGTAGATAATTCAGTACTTACTAGTAATTATGTTACTCATATAGATAGTAGTAAAATTTTATTACCATTGTATGTTAGAAATGTAAAACCTGGTGATATTATGTCTATAAAGAATATGAAGGGACATAAAAAAATAAAAGATATTTTCATAAATGAAAAGATAAATATGACTGATAGAATAGGTTATCCTGTAGTTGTAGATAGTAATGATGAAATAATTTGGTTACCAGGTATTAAAAAGTCTTCATTTGATGGTAAAAAAGAAGGAAAATATGATATAATACTAGAGTATCATTAAAGAGAGGAGTTTATATGAAGAAAAAGAAAAGTGTTAAGAAGAATGCCTTTTCATATGGTATTTTGATACTTATTATATTAGGAATAATGTATTTTGCTAGTGGATTTAATTCTAAAGAGCATAAATTATCTTATTCTGAATTTGTAGAAAAAATGGATAATGGGGAAGTAACTGAGGTTACAATTACTCCTAGTCAAAGTGCTGGTGTATATACTGTTACTGGTAAATTAAAAGACTATGGTAAAAAAGAAACTTTTTATGTACAAACTCCATTAACTGATTCTACTATTCAAGTAATATATAGTGGTAGTAAAGAACATGATTTTAAGGTAGAAGCTGATAAAGATCCAGAATCAAGTATGTTATTACTTATTATAGTTAATGTACTTCCAATTGTATTATTAGTTGGTGTAGCAATATTCTTTGTTAGTAGACAAATGGGTGCTAATAACAAGAGTATGGATTTTGGAAAGAGTAGAGCAAGATTAAATGATGATAGAAAGAAAGTTACATTTAAAGATGTTGCTGGATTAACTGAAGAAAAAGAAGAAGTTCAAGAACTTATTGAATTCTTAAAACACCCTAAAAAATTTCAAAAAATGGGTGCAAGAATTCCTAAAGGTGTATTATTAGTTGGTCCTCCAGGAACAGGTAAAACATTACTTGCTAGAGCTGTTGCTGGTGAAGCTAATGTTCCATTCTATTATATAAGTGGTTCAGATTTTGTTGAATTATTCGTTGGTGTAGGTGCTAGCCGTGTTCGTGATATGTTTAAACAAGCTAAGCATAATGCTCCATGTTTAATATTTATTGATGAAATTGATGCAGTAGGACGTCAAAGAGGAACTGGTTTAGGTGGAGGTCATGATGAAAGAGAACAAACACTTAACCAATTACTTACTGAGATGGATGGATTTGGTGAAAATGAAGGTATAATTGTTATAGCTGCTACTAACCGTCCAGACGTATTAGATCCAGCATTATTAAGACCAGGAAGATTTGATAGACAAGTTACAGTTAATTTACCAGATATTAATGGTCGTAAAGAAATTCTTGCAGTACATGCTAAAGGTAAAACTTTTGCTCCAGGTGTAACACTTGAAAATATTGCTAAGAGAACAGTTGGATTTAGTGGTGCTGATCTTGAAAACTTATTAAATGAAGCTGCACTTCTTACTGTACGTAGAGACAAAGATGCTATCACAATGGAAGAAATTGATGAAGCACATGATAGAGTATTAATGGGACCTGCTAAGGTTACTAAGAAATATACTGAAAAAGAAAAGAAAATTGTTGCTTACCATGAAGCTGGACATGCAGTTGTTGGTATTAAATTAGAAGGTGCTAATGAAGTACAAAAAATTACAATTATACCTCGTGGTCAAGCTGGTGGATATAATTTAATGCTTCCTAAGGAAGAAACTTTCTTATCTACTAAAAACGAATTATTAGAAACTATTAGTGGTTTACTTGGTGGTCGTGTTGCTGAAGAAATTGTATTCAATGAGGTAACAACTGGTGCACATAATGACTTTGAAAAAGCTACTAAGATAGCACGTGCTATGGTAACAGAATATGGTATGAGTGAGTTAGGACCAGTTCAATTTGAACATCAAGAATCAAGTGTATTCTTAGGACGTGACTATAATAAGAGTCATAACTTCTCTAGTGAGGTTGCTTTCGAAATTGACCAAGAACAAAGAAGAATAATTAATGAATGTTATGAACATACAAAAGAAATAATATCTAGTAATATGGATTTACTTGAGTTAATTGCTAAAACATTACTTGAGTATGAAACTATAACAAAAGAACAAATTGATTATTTAGTTGAACATGGCCATATGCCAGTTGAAGAAACTGAAGAAGTAGAAGAAACTACTGAATTAGAAGAAGAAACTAAAGAAGAGAAATAAAAAAAGTACAAAATTGTACTTTTTTTTTATCCTTTAAAACTAAATTCTCTATTTAATAAATAGGTTAACTTTTTTAATATTAAACTATAATGACCAATATATTTTAATTCATGAGCGTTATATCTTTCTACATAATCTTTAACATTTAGATTAAAGTTTGATACTTTAATAAATGAATATCCTTTACTATTACATATTTTCATAGTTTCATATAGTAATCCATTAGTTATATCTAAACCATTAAATGATTCTTTTTCAGTATTATATAAAAATTCACATACATTATTATCTTCGTTCATTGGTTCAATTATAATGGCGCATCCAACATCTATTTCATCAGATATAGTTAGTAATTCTTCTACTTTATTAATTTCTCTATTGTCATTAGTATTTTCAAGTAAATAGTTTTTATAAAATACTAAATCTAATTTGGCAAATATCATATGAACTCTATCTTTAAAATTAGTTAATAATCCATCTATAGTTTCAAAATCAAAATATTTACTATTTACTAGTTTTTGTAGTCTTTTAATATCTTTTTTATCATTAGATACTTCAAATTCTAAACCTCTAGCAATATAGAAATCTTTTTTTTCATATTTTTTCTTTAATTCTGTTTTTGAAATTTTTTTACCTTTTTTCTTTAAAGGAATTAATAAATTTGTTGTTCTATCTATATATTCATCTTTAAACTTATATTTTAAATTTTTCAAATTATTATGTATTGTATTACTATTTGGATCATCTATGTCAATATTAGGATATATATCTACTACGTATGCTCCATACATACGAGCTAATAGTTTAATACTTTTAGTCATAAATTCTAATAATTCTTTGTTAGTAAAATCCATTAAATATCCATTTGGAATATAAAAGTATTTATTGCCATTTTTTTTCCTAATTAATATATGAGCAAGTGCTACTACATTATCGTTTTCTTTAACTGCTACAATTTTATTAGTTGATATTTTTTTTGCTTTAGCCCATAAATCTTCTTGCATAAATGATAAGTATTTTTGTTTCTTTAAAAAGTTAGTATATTCTTTATATGTTATTTTTTCTTTAAATACATAACTCATCTATCTCGCCCCCTATTATTAAGTATACACTAATTCAAATATCATTTGCAACAATTAACAAATGATAGTATAATTATTTCTTAGAGAGGATGATGCAATGAAGAAGGATAATTTCTTAAAGGGAGCTTTTGTAGCAACTTTATGTATTATCTTGACTAAAATATTGGGTGTTATCTATGTTATTCCTTTTTACTCTATTATAGGTACTAGAGGAATTACTTTATACGGTGCTGCTTATAATATATATGCTATATTCTTAAATTTATCAACTATGGGTTTACCACTTGCTATTAGTAAAATGGTAAGTGAGTATAATACATTAGATTATCAACAGGCTAAAAAAAGAACATATAAATTAGCTGGTAGTTTTATGATTATTACTTCTATAATTGCTACACTATTATTACTTATTATTGCACCTGTACTTGCTAAGAATATTATTAAAGTTAATATAGGTAGTATGAGTTCTATACCACTTGGTACACTTAATTTTTCTTATGCAGAACAAATAGCAGGTGTACATATGATACATGGTATTACTCAAGTAATTAGAGTATCAGCAACAGCAATATTATTTGTTACATTGATAAGTATGATTAGAGGATATTTACAAGGTATGAAATATATATCTCCATCTTCTATATCACAAGTAATAGAACAATTTGTACGTGTAGTTGTAATAGTATTAGGTTCTTATATATGTATGAATATATTAGGAACTTCATTATCATTTGCTGTTTCAGTAGCGGTATTTGGTGCTACTTTAGGAGCGATATTTGCATGGATATATTTAATATTTAAGAAACGCAAAATACCTGAGGTTAAAAATTATGAAATAAAAGAAGAAGAAAAGGTAATACGTGATAAAGATTTATTAAAAAAGATAGTTACTTATACAATTCCATTTATAGTAATGGAATTAATAGGAACTTCATTTCAATTAGTTGATATGTTTACTGTAGTAAGAACACTTACATCTTATGGATTTAGTGGTACAGATGCATCTACAATAATGAATATTGTAACAACATTAGGGACTAAATTAAATGTTATAGTTATGGCAATAGCAAATGGTATTGTCGTAAGTTTACTTCCAAGTTTAACTAGTGATTATGTTAAAGGTAATATGGATGCTGTTAAAGGTAAAATAAATAAAACACTACAAATTATTTTATACTTAACTATACCTATGGCTATAGGTTTATCTTTACTGGCTGAGCCAGTTTGGAATATATTCTATGGTAATTCATTCTATGGACCTAAAGTATTTATGGTAAGTATATTTGTAGCTGTATTTGGTAGTATATTTACAAATGTAGTTGTTATTATGCAATCACTATCTAGATATAAGAAAATGTATTTAGGTCTAATACTTGGATTTGGATTTAACGCTATTATGAATATTCCATTTATGATATTGTTTGGTAAAATAGGTTTACCAATGTATTATGGTAATTTAGTTGCTACTATGATAGGTTATGGTATAACAATATTTATTTGTTTATATGATTTAAAGAAAACTTTTGATATAAGTTATAAACAAACATTTAAAGATTTTATTTATATATTAATTACATGTGGTATTATGGCTGTAGTTATACTTATAATTAAAAACTTTATACCAATGGATAATTTAGGTAGAATAAAATCTATATTAATTGTTTCAATATATGGTGTTATAGGTGTAGCTATATATGGATGTATAACTTATCCATTAGGAATTTTTAATAGAATAATTGGATTAAAATTTAAAAGGAGTAAGAAATGAAAAAGAAAGATGTAATGTATATTGTATTTCCACCTTTATTTCAATCTGCTCTCTTTTTTTTGACAAAGTTTGTAGAAGGAAATGCATATAATGTTTCATATACTATAGATTCAAAAATTCCTTATTTAAATATATTTGTAATATTTTATGTAGTATGGTATTTATTCTTGTTATTATCTCCATATATAATATACAAGTTTGATAAAAAATTATTGCCTAAGTTTGCACTTACTATCATGATATGTAATTTTATATGTGCATTTATATTTGTAATTTTTCCAACTACTATAAATAGACAAGTAGAATTTAATAGTAAATCTATATTTGATTTTATAGTACAATTTATTTATAAGAATGATACACCAGCACTTAATTGCTTTCCAAGTATACATGCTTTAAATAGTATATTATGGATAAAATATATAGGTTTAAATAAAAATATTAATAAAACAATTAAAATAATAATTAATATTGTTTCTATAGGTGTTTTATTTTCTATATTATTTATTAAACAACATGCTTTTGTAGATATTATAGGTTCTATTTTAGTTGCTATAATAGCATGTAATTTATCTAGTTTATTGATAAAAAAAATACAAAAAAATACTGATTAAGTCAGTATTTTATTTTTTATTTATGTATGTTATAATCTAATATAGAATAGTAGAATAATAAAAGAAAAAAAGGTGTTTATATGAAGGTATATTTAGTAGATGATATTAAAGTAACAAAATTTGATTTACCAAAAACAAATGATGATTTTTTTACTTATAATTATTCAATTATAAATACTAATATTAAGAGTCCTATTACTTTTGAATCAAGAAATGGTATTTGGCATTTAAAGAGTAATGGTACTGTTAATATTTATAAAGAAAATGGTGAATGTGATGATGTTGAAGTAGTACCATATAGTTCTTTTAGATTAAAGGTAACTGATTATAATAGTATTGTTACAATATACTTTACTACAGATGAAAAAGAACAAGAATATAAATTAGATTTAAATGGTATTACAACGTTAAATATTGGTAGAAATTCTAATTGTAATATACTTTATAATAGACCTGATGTAGCACTTCAACATGCTTTAATTACTAAAGTAGATAATGACTGGTTATTATCAGCTGTAGATGATTTAAAATATGCTGTATATGTATCAAACTATAGAGTATTAAGAAAAAAATTAAAATCGGGAGATACTATTTTTATTAATGGATTTAAAATTATATGGATGAAAGATTTTATTATAATTAATAATCCAGGAGATAAGATTAGGGTAACTGGTTTAACGATGTATCAAGATAATTCATTATCTGAAAATACACCGTTAGAACCAGTTAGTGATGAAGACCAAAATTATAAATTATATGATGAAAATGATTATTTTTATCATATTCCAAGAATTAGAGAAATAATTGAAGATGAGGAGGTAAAAATTGATCCTCCACCACCATTAAAGGCAGAATCAAAATTACCTTGGTATTTAAAAATACTAACAAGAATTACGTTATTATCATCATCATTTTATATGATATTTAATATTGTTACTAGATTACAGGCTGGTAGGTCAGTTATGAGTGTACTTCCTCAAATTGTTATGCTCGTATGTTTATTAATTGGTACTTTTGTAGCACCAAGACTTATGGATAGTTATAGAAAAAAGCAACGAAAAAAATATGAAAAGATGAGACTAGAAAAATATAGTCAATATTTATATGAAAAAGAGAAAAATATTATTTTATCTAATAAACATGCTTTACAAGTAATGAATGATAATAATTTGACTGCTGAAATATGTCAAAATGTTATTATGCAATCAGGAAATAGAAATTTTTGGTCAAGAGAAATAATCAGTAATGACTTTTTAACTGTTAGATTAGGAATTGGTAGAGTAGTTTCTCCAATTAAGGTTGGAGTTCCTGAAAGAAAATTTGAGTTAACAACCGATGATTTAACTTCAAAGATGTATGAAATTAAAGAAAAATATCAATTCTTAGAAGGTGCTCCTATTACTTTATCATTAGCACAAAAAAACATTTCTGCATTTATTTGTGATAGTCAAGCACTCAATAAATATGATTATTTTTCTAATATTATTGTTCAGTTAGTAGCACTTCAAAGTAGTGCGGACTTAAAAATAGTAATATTTACTAATGAAGATAATGAAGGTAAGTGGGAATTTGCTAAATTTTTACCTCACTGTTGGAATGATGATAGATCTTTTAGATATTTTGCATCAACTCCAGAAGAAGCTAAAACTGTATCTTCTAAATTAGAAGAAACATTTAGAGCAAGAAAAGAATATGCTAAAGATAATGGTAGAAATGATAAAATTAATTATACAGCATTTGCTACATATTATTTAATAATTTGTGATAATTATAAAAATACACTTAGAATACCTATTTTAGATGACATATTAAAAAGTTCATCTAATTATGGCTTTGGATTAACTATTTTAACTAATTCATTAAGGAATTTACCTGTTCAATGTGATACTTTTGTAGAAATAGGTTCTAAAGATGGATGCATATTAGCACGTGATATAGTATCAAAAAGGACTCCTAGATTTATAGTTGAGTATAGTAATAAGGTAGATTTAAGAGAGGTAAGTAATAGATTACTTAACATTCCAATAGCGCCATTAGATGGATTATATTCATTACCTCAGTCTATTTCTTTTTTAGATATATATGGAGTATCTAAAATTGAACAGTTAGATATACTTAATAGATGGAAAGAAAATAATCCAGTATTAAGTTTAAATGCTCCTATAGGTGTATCTGAGACTGGTGATATATTTAAGTTAGATTTACATGAAAAATATCATGGGCCTCATGGTTTAGTAGCTGGTACTACAGGTAGTGGTAAATCAGAATTTTTAATTACATATATATTATCTATGTGTTGTAATTATCATCCTTATGAAGTTCAATTTGTACTTATCGATTATAAGGGTGGAGGACTTGCTGGAGCATTTGAAAATAGAGAATTAGGTTCTAAAATACCTCATTTAGCGGGTACTATTACTAACCTTGATACTGCTTCTATGAATAGAACTTTAGTATCTATTCAATCAGAATTAAAAAGAAGACAAAATATATTTAATAAAACAAGGGATTCATTAGGTGAAGGTGTTGTTGATATATATAAATATCAAAGATTCTATAGAGAGGGAATTGTTAAAGACCCATTACCACATTTAATTATTATAAGTGATGAATTTGCTGAATTAAAAGCACAACAACCTGATTTTATGCAAGAATTAATAAGTACTGCTCGTATTGGACGTTCATTAGGAGTACATTTAATACTTGCTACACAAAAGCCTAGTGGGGTTGTTAATGACCAAATATGGTCAAACTCTAGATTTAAAATATGTTTAAAAGTACAAGATAAATCAGATAGTAATGAAGTATTAAAAAGACCGGATGCAGCATTTTTAAAAGAAGCAGGTAGATTTTATTTACAAGTAGGTAATGATGAACTATTTGAAAAAGGACAAGCTGGTTGGGCAGGTGCAAAATATATACCATCTGATAAAATAGTTAAAAAGATAGATGATTCTATTAATTTTGTTAATAATACTGGGGATGTTATTAAGTCAATTAAAGATTTAGTAGTTGTTGAAAAGAATGAAAAATATAATGAACAATTAACTAGTCTTGTTAAATATATTATAGAATTATCAAAAAAAGAAAATATTAAAACTAAAACACTATGGTTAGATCCAATACCAGAAGAAATATTTATTAAAAACTTAAGAATAAAATATAAATATACTTCAAAACCATATATAATAAATCCAGTAATTGGTGAATTCGATAGTCCTGCAACACAAACACAATATTTATTAACATATAACTTTAATGAACAAGGTAATCTACTTATTGTTGGTAGACAAGGCAGTGGTAAAGAAAATTTATTATCTACATTAATTATATCTACAATAATAGATCATACTCCAGAAGAAGTTAATTTCTATATTATTGATTGTGGTTCTGAATCACTTAGAATGTTTAATAATATGCCTCATGTCGGTGAAGTAGCATATTCAAATGATTCAGAAACAATAATGGATATAATTGGAATGTTATATAAAGAAATAGATATTAGAAAAAATAAATTATCAGAGTATGGAGGTACTTATTCAGAATATATCAATGATAATAATGAAAAAATGCCTTCAATTATAGTTATAATAAATAATTATGATTCATTCCAAGAAAATTATAATAAACTTACAGATTCCTTATTAGCGTTATTTAGAGATGGTCCAAGATATGGTATATATTTTGTCGTATCAGAAATATCAGCTAATACAGTGAGAGGTAAATATATTCAAACATTTACTAATAAGTTTATGTTAGAATTAAATGATACTTCTCAATATAGAACTGAATTTGGAGTACCAAGAGGACTTATTCCTTCATCTTATTTTGGTAGAGGAATTGCTACTGTAGGTTCAGGATTCTTTGAATTCCAAACTGCATTACCTTGCCCTAAACATGAAATACCTAAGTTAGTAAGAGAATTTTCTAAAAAATGTAATCAAAAATTTAAAGAAAGAGCTAAAAAAATACCTAAGATACCTGTTATGACATATGATACAAATTTATT
>Ga0247608_10001218_pt1 | contig 36661 bp, 69 predicted proteins | sample 176DNAGHGlowgp2_FD_193490 | JGI IMG/M metagenome (GOLD analysis project Ga0247608, IMG submission 193490) | Sheep rumen microbial communities from Palmerston North, Manawatu-Wanganui, New Zealand - 1766 DNA GHGlow gp2 | ecosystem: Host-associated > Mammals > Digestive system > Stomach > Rumen ...
GCGTATGGTTTTTTGCCCTAAAATTTGATTGACGGGGCGTCCGTTTTTCGGTCTATTGCTGCTTGTCTTTTTGTCAAAAAATATAGCAAAAAAATATTGATTAATTGATTAAAATTTTATGAACGGATTTTTACAAATTGACAAATAAAAAATAATCTTTTTGTTTTTGTTTTTTATTTTTTGTTTTTGATTTTAAAATATAATGATATAAAAAAATAATTGATTGAAAAAATAAATTGATAAAATATTTTTTTGTTTTTATTTACTGAAATAATAATATAATAAATTAATATTGATTGATACATAGATATAATATATCTATCTATATGTAACGACATTACAATCTAAAAGCTTTTTATATTATATCTATATAATTACATTGTTTTTTCTTTTTGCCGTCCGTTTTTGCGTTCTGTGTTTATATGCTATAAATTATAAATACATTTTAAAAGCTTTTTATTTTTTCAATAATACAAATATATTGTTTTTATATAAAAACGTCTTATTTTGCGTTTTAATGCGTTACAAGCCTATTATATAATTATTATATATTGACGTACTAAAAAGCACAAAAAAAGAAGCTTGAACGCTCCAAGCCTCTTTTATTTTCCCCGCCTCCTATCTTAATAGTAATACCACAAAATTTTTTTGTGTTCTGTTCCGTCTTCGCTTGTCCAGTCTAACGCCTTAATATTTTTGTTTTTATAATACAAATATTTATTTTTTGTTTTTAATGGTTTTATGTAATAGTCAATAAATTTTGCCGCTTGTTCTAAGCGGTTCTAATTTTTTCCATATCTCAACACCTCCATGTTATTTTCTAAAAATTTTTTTAGCTGTTCTATCTCTTCAACGCTTAGCTCATTTGTAAAAAATAGCTCCCCGTTTACTATTATTTTAACGCTATACTTTATCGCTTTTTCTTTTTCCATTTTTCCGCCCTCCTCTTTTAATTTTTGAAGTTTTTGCCATCTTCTACTATTTCTCTTATACCTGGATTTATTTCTTTTAGGTCTTCATATTCATTGATAAAATCAATGTCAATTTCTTGAAATGTGTATGCGTTACCATTTATGTCGATTATATATTGTTCGTTAAATTCGTCATAATAAAAATGTGTTTTAGGTTCTTCAATTTCTTTTTCCTGTTCAATTTCTTTTAATGCTTCAAATTTTGCTTTGTTCCTGGTGTTCGTGTCGTAGGCTTTACCGCCTACGAACATCAAAACAATTAATAAATATATAATAATCTTTTTCATGGTTTATCCCTCCATTTCAACATTAGTATTTTTTAAAATCTCTTTTTTGTTCATTCCTTTGAAATCAAATTTTTGTAAAAATGTATTGATATGTTTTGCGGTTGTTTGTGAATAATAGCCATATAAAATCATTTTTTTGTCTTTATATTCCGCTACGATTGTCTCATAACTTAACAAAATATAATTTTCTTTTTCTAGTTCCTTATATATAATAGCTTTGTTGTAATATTCTGGTAGAATCTCGAATATTTCAAAATAACGCCCATCATATTTAATATATTTTTTTATGTCTCTTTTATTCCTTTTGTAATAGTCCATATATGGAGTATATAGCCACTGACCGCCCAGGCTCTCGGTCTGATAATCTGTAAACTTTATATTTTCTAACATATCTTTTTTATTCATTTTTCTATTCCTCCTTTTTAACTCTTTTTAATATCAATCTATATGAAAAAAATTTGTCGTTTTCTATATAGTCTTTTAAATCTTGGCGTGCTTCTTTGTAGCTTTCCGAGCTTGTCACATCCTCCCAGCCTTGCCCATAGTTGCCTTGTACAATCCATAAATCAATAGTTTTTCTTTTATACATTTTTAACACCCCCTTTTATTTTACAAAATAGTAAATTGTTTTCTTTTCTGGTACGTTTTCGTAATGATATGAATTGTTGTAATAGTTTGGTACTCTTTGCCTATTTGTTACAATTTTTGAAAATTTTTGATTTTTTATCAATTCAACAGATTTCTTTGCAAGGTTTTTTATTTGCGTAATTGTTAAAATTTTGTATAATTCCCAATAGATTGCTTTTAGTTCTTTTGAAATTTTTTCCATGTAATACACTTCATATGATATATATTGATAATTTTTCCCTTCTACTGGTTCAACTCTTTTCTTTTGGATGTAATCGTCAAAAAAAGGATTTTCGTCAATTTGTATATAATAGTAAACATTTTCTAATATAAAAGATGTATAGCTTAGATTTGATTCTGTTTCGTACTCTGTGGGTATATTCTTATTGTTGTATTTTTCCGCCATTGTTTCGCTGTAATCAAAACATCCTTTTGTTAGATACCTATTAAAAACATGTATTTTTTCTGATTCTTTACTAAATGGGTAGGTCGAGCCGCTCCAGTCTGTCACAAATTGTCCCCCTTCTTTTTTAATAACCTTGTTTAGTTCATTTATAAAAATAGCTATATTAAATTGATAAGTTGTGAAATATAATTTTTTCATTTTTTCCTCCTCTTGACTTTCGACCCGTTTATTATTAAAATATAAAAAAACATATAAAAAAATATTTACGAGTTAGCCACTTAAAAAATATTTTATGTTTTTTTGTATGCCTTGAAGGTTGCCGCCTCCAGGGCTTTTTTAGTTTAAAATTTTATATTTGTATGTATTCCGTTTTTGTTAGTTCTATATACTTCTACTATTTTTATACCTTCCTCTTTCATAGATTTAATAGTTGCTAATAATGTTTTTCTACCTTCCATTATCATTAAAGGTGTTTCTTCAAATTTATCAACTAAATTACCACTGCTATCAAATCTTTTTACTTTTTCTAAATATATTATCGTATAATACATCTTTATTACCTCCTTTTGCTTTTCTATATATAGTATAACATACTCGTACAAGTATGTCAACACTTTTTCAAAAAATTTTTTATTTTTTTTCATATTTATTATATATATATTTTTTGGCGCTTTTTATTGGCTGTTTTTTCCTGGTGTTCTTTTTGGTTTTTTCCTTATATATATAGTAAATATTTTTTCGCTTTTTCCGTTCGTGTCCTTTTTTCTTTTTTCCTGGTGTTGTTTTTTAAATTTTATTTTTTCATTTTACTTTTTTATTTTTTATTTTCTGTTTTTAGTTTTTTTTATTTTTGGCAAGTTTTAAAATTGAGATTTTATTTTTGATTTTTTCTTTTTTCTTTTTTGGTATATTCTTATAAAATCTTCTTTAATTTTTGCTGTTGTTTTTTCTTTTTTCGTGTGTCGTTTTTTTGTAATCGTTTACAATCATTTTTTTGCGATTGATTTTTTGAATGTTTTTTGATTGATTTTTTGAACCTTTTTTTGACGTTTTTTGCTGTCAAGCGGTGCGCCATTTTTGGCTTTTTGATTTTTCGATTTTTATTTTTTAAAAATCTTCTCATGCCGCTAGGCGGTGCGGTGCGGTGGCAATAAAAAAAGAGCCTCATTTGATGAATCAAACTTGGCTCAAAAAAAAATTTTATTTTTTTAAATATTCATCAATTTTTTCATTTATAAAATCACTTACACTTCTATTTTCTTTTCTTAATTTTTCTTTGAATTTTTCGCCTTTTTCCTTTTCGATATCGGCTAAAATCCTACAATATTTTTCCTTCGCCCACTTTGCTTCTTTTTCGTAGTTCCTTCCCATTTTCCATCCCTTCTTTCATTTTTTCAACTTCCTTAACTTAATTATACAATACTCGTACACGTTTGTCAAGTTTTCGTGTGATTTTATTTTTGTTTTTGTTTTTAAAATTTTATCTCATTTCATTAAGGGGGGAGGATTTCAAGGGGGATGGGGGGAGATTTCATGCTATTGGGGGTGGGGGCGTGGGGGTGCTGTCAAACGAGTCAAGCGCTTCACGATACAATTTGCTTACATACTTCTCGTCATTATACGACCTTGAAAGTAGACCCTTTTCCCAAATGTCATGTATCGAATGATATTCCGGTGACATGTGCCTCAAATATAGAATGTTTTTATAATCTTCTCTTCTCATGTTTTTCCATGTCATTTCTACTAGGCGGAGTTCGTGAGCCATCTCTTTCATGTCTTGCTTGTAGTATTCTTCTTTTTCGATTAGTTCAATCACACCATCCGAAATTTTATCTCTAAAACTTCCGCCATAACGTTCTTCATAAAGGGGGGTGGTTTTGTATAGTTTTTCTCTCTCAGCTTCAATATCGTTTGCCATGTTTGTTAGTAATTTTTTCTTATCTCTGTACTTGAATAAATCGTGTCTGTTCATTCTAATACTCCTTTGTTTTTCAAATATTCAGCTCTGTCCTTGTCACATTCAACAGATTCTCCAACTTCAATTCGTTTCCCTAAAATTGTATCGTCGTATCTTTTTATACATTTGTATGAAAGGGGGGCGGTGCTTGGATTGTAATTTGACTTGCCTTTTAAAATTTCCGACCACTTTGAAAAGGGGGGCGTATATGTAAATTCAAGTTTTTCAAGCCATTTCTCAGGGTCAATGTTTCTCATGTTAAATGGAACAATCCAACCATTTTTGCCATTTTCAATCATATCTCGAAAGGCGGTAACTGGCGTGCATATCACGGGAGTGCCGAGCATTAAAGCTTCTTCAATCGAATAACCTCTTCCCTCTCCTTCGTCTGATAGTTGCACGAGGTAGTCTGCTTCTGCGATAAAACTTGAAATGTCTAATCTTGGTCGCATCCATAATATGTTGGGGTTGTCGATTTCCTTTTTGTTGTCGGTGAAAATTCGCCAATCGTAAAGTATGCCGCTTTGATTTAGAATTTTGCCAAGCTTTTCCATTCTGTCTTTGCCTTTTTCCCTGGTCAATCTTGTCGCTGAAATTAGATGTAAAATTCTTTTTGGTTTGTCTAATTCTATTGGATTGTAAACAAGCTCACAATCTAAACCAAATTTCTTTTTAAAATTTTCACAGACTATTGGTGAAACACCTATATACCTTGAAATAAGGGGGTGGGGGGCGAATCCAATGTCTTGGCTCATATAATCTGTGTGAATAACTTGAATGTACTCTTTTGCTGTAACATAATCTATAATATCGTGCGTATAGTTTGCAAAAAACTTATCACATTCGACTTGTTGACCATCCCACCTAATTGTTCTAGCGTACTTCTTTAGCCTATTTACTTGGTCAACGTGTCCTACTTTATACATAAAGGTTATATCTCTGTCTTTATACTTCTTTGCCATGTAGTAGAAAAAGCTTTCTGTTCCGTCCACATATATTTAATCTGTGCATGTAAAATACATTTTTACTCTTGATAACGTCTTTCAATCTCTTCTAATTTCTCCCTTGTTACTTTAATATAATTTCTTATTCGCCAATTTTTATGTTCTATGCAATAAGGTTTAGTAACTTCAATGTCTAATAGGTCAGCTAATATTCTCAAATATGAATTACCTCTTTTGGGGTTCTTTCCTTCTTTCTTAGAGATTGCATCCTTGTTTCTACAATTCCAAACCATTACTGGAATAGTACAATGTCCAAGTGTTTTGATTTTGTCCATCTGTTCAATGTGCTGCGACACATCTTCAATAAGGGTATTTTCTGGAAATGGAACAAATAGTTCACGTTTTATACACTTAGTCCAAGGGGCTACAAATACCGACTTAGTTAGTTCTTCTAAGGTAGATTCCGCAAGTATAATGTTGCCTTCTCCACCATCTACCAAATAGTGATATGGTAGTCTAATCAAGTCTGCTCCTGTGTGGTCTATTTCCTCTGAAATTTTTTCTAGTGCATCTGGTCTGTAAAAATAATCGTCACAATCCATAAATATAATATAGTCACCTTCGGCTAAATCTACAGCAACGTTTCTCGTTCCGCCATTGTACCTTTTGTGGTCATTCTCAACTACATACCACATTGGTTCTTTTTCTTTAAGTTTATGAAGTATCTCAAACGAATTATCTGTTGACATATCGTCTACAACAATTACTTCATAGTCTTTATATGTTTGAGCCTTAATTGAATTTATTAATCTTTCAATGTACTTTTCTGAGTTATAGTTAGGTATACATATACTGAATCTCATTTTCTTCCTCCCATTAGCGTATATTCAAAACTTTTCAAATTGTATCTCTCTATGTGTTTTATGTCTTTTTCTTTATATTCCTTGCATTTTTTAGGGTCTGTTCCTAAATGTTCACAAGGGTAGTTCTTACACCATTTACATTTTCTCATTGTGATTAAATAGTCCTCCTATTACTTCTGCTAGTACCCAAGAAGATATTAGGATTGTTACTATTAAAGATGTAAGCAATATTATTGAAACTATAGCTATTCCCATGAATTTTATAATAATCATTTTTTATCTCCTTTCACTATCTCCCAATATTTTTCGTAATCTCTTTTGCGGTCTTTTTCTTCGTGGTCACCAAAGAAGGCAACCACTATTAATAAACTAAATATGATTCCAATTATGAACCAAATCACTTATCTTACATCTCCATCACATTCTTCTAATGATTTTGTTTTGTGTTTATCACATATTCCAAGCATTTCCCTAATATTTCCTAGAGAATATTTTTCCTTGTACCAATAATCTGGTTCTGCGTCTATGTCAATCATTGACTCTAGTTCTTCGGCTTTTTTGATAGCCTTACCATAGCAGCTCAATGCCCTCATAAGTGTTTTGACTTCGTCACCATAAACTACAACGGCATAGTCGCCTCTCTCACATTCTTCTAGTAATTTTACTAGCGTTCTTCTTTCTCTCTTGTCTGCATACATCCTTTGTGTTACTTTTGCTTCGTCATTATCACAATCCATATTTCCCTCCATTTAATTTTTCTTGCTCATTTTTTTTGCTATTTCTTCTACTATTATCGCTATAAGTCCAATTATTATTATTAGCATTATGATTGCAAATAATAACAAGCCTATGATTTTAGTTATTAATAGCCACTTAAAATATATTTCCATAATTTACTCCTTATCTGCTAAAATTTTTTCAAGTTCTTTTCTAATAGCAACTCCGTTTACATCATAATTAGAACAGCATTCCATTATTTCATTATCTGGGAGTTCTTTTTTAATAAATTCTCTTATTTCTTCTTTTAGTTCTTGATTTTCTTTTTGTAGTTTATCTATGTGCTTTGAAACCTTTTTTGCTGCTTCTTTATAATTTTCGTAGCTACTTGTCCCTGGTATTCCCAAAACGTCATAAGCATTTTTGCCTTTTTTTACTATTTTTATTTTATCTTTTTCTTCATTTTCTTTTTGTAGTTCGTTTATTTTTTTATCGCTTTCAACCAACTCCCCTAGAGCATTATCATAACTTCTAATTAGAGATGCCATACTTTCTCGTATGGTTTGTGTGTCTTCTTTAAATATTTCGTCTAATGCTTTTTCTATTTCTTCTTCACTCATATTACTCTCCTAACAACAAATCTATTCCTGTCATTTCTTCATATTTAAAATGACATTCTTTTAGTTTTTGGTTTTCTTTTTGTAGTTTATCTATGTAATTTAAAAGTATTTTTAAAGTTGTACTATCGGTCATAAAAATATTTATGTCATTAAGATTATGTGCTTCTTCAATTTGTTTTTTTGCTTCTTCAATAGCTTCTTTTTCTTCTTCACTCATTCCAACCTAACTCCTCTACTTTCTTATTTATTGCTTTTAGTTCTTGCATATTTAATACCGTTGTAATTACTTGTAAATTCAAATTATCATCTGTTCTAATGTCAATTAAACCTTTACTGACATTAAATACTATTGCTTTGTATTCATCATTTATTTCTGAAATTTTATTATACAATATAAATCCATTTTCATTCTCTATTTCATACCCTAGTTCTTCAAACATCTTATCTGCTTCACTCACTCTAACCACCCCAATTCAAAACATTTTTTATTTATTGCAGATAATAATTCTAATGAATAAAATTGTATATTTTTAGTAATTAAATATTTATCATAGCAATTAAAACTTATACATAATTCCCATTCTTTTTGGCTTTTATATCTTAACTCTTTTTTAGAATAACTTATAAATTCATCTGTAATTTTATTTTTGGTATACCCTAATTGGTCAAACATCTTATCTGCTTCACTCATATTATCTATCTCCCATATATCTACTAATATCTTCTTTACCCTCTTATAATTCTTTCAATAAATTCTTCTATTGGCGTATCAAGTATATTTGCCATATTTACTACTTTTCCCAAAGGAATTTTATCAAAATATTTTCTACCTTTGACTAAATCACAAATATAGCCTCTTGTAACCCCTAATCTTCTTGCAAATTCTGACTGACTTATATTTTTTTCTTCTAGTTTCTGTTTTAAATAATTCACCTTTCTCTTTCCTTTTCTTTTATTTCCTCTATAATCTTTTCCATCTCTTCTATGATTAATCTTTTCTCCTCACCACTCAGCACATCTACCTCTTCGTGTACACGTTGCATATAATAACGTATTCCTTTTATACTAGAGTTTCTAGCTAGTTGCTCTATTTGTCTTTTATTTAACATATTTATTCTCCTATCTTATAGCAGTTTTTCTCATATTGTTCGTGGGTTAGTATTGTTTCTATTTGATAATCTGTATAAGACTTATTTAAGTTGTAAGCTGTTTTTTCACTTGTTATTGCATAACAACCACACTCAATTTTTATCACTTTATTTCCATTTACAAAGTCGCCTACTTCTATTAAGTCCATGATGTCTTTTGAGTGTTTAAATCTTTTTAAATCGTCTTTTGAAAAAGTGTTGCTTCCAGCATACTCTTTGAATTTTATTCCTAATCTATCATCATCTTTCCATACGTTTTCTACTTGTAATATTTCTCCTCTATCAATATCCCTTATATATTCTCCTACTTCTAACATTAATCTTCTCCTTCATACATATATTTACATTTTTGTAATAAATGCAATGCTAATGTCATATATTCTTTTATTTGTTGCTCGTCGGGCAATCCTCCATCATAACTAGAAATTCCTAATAAAGTATCACACCCACTACAAGTGCCATAATATGTATTAGTATAAACATAATCTTTAATTTCAGGCTGATATGTATCTTTATGCAAAATAAAAATTTGAGTTCCTTGATAATAACCATCATCTATTACACATATATTTTTAGTATCAAAAGTATCATATTCATCTTCACCTTTATTGATTACTTCATCAAACAAAATCTTTACTATTTCTTCATAACTAGAATATTCTTCTTGCTTTGTGTTTCTAAAAAATTCTTCTAAATCTTTATTATATTTATTCCATTTTTCAACAAATTCTTTAATCATCTTCTAACATCTCCTTTAGTTCTTTATCTAGTTCTTTTATATAGTCCAAGTATTGCTTTATGTTTTTAAAGTCTGCCTTACTTACTATCTCTCTACTCTTATGTTTCAAATAGCCTTTTAGTGTCATTTCTATGGTTGCATAGTAGCCGATTGTTATATCTTGCCTTGTTTCTTCTCCTGTCTTCTTGTCTTTCGCATAATGTACTTTTTTAAGCACAAAAGAATATACGTCGGCATCTATGTAATATTCGTTATTTATATGAATCATTTTGTATCTCCTTTATAATTGTCGCTTAACTAGAATTGCGACTGCTAATTAAAACTATATTTATTATTTGTACAATGGCATTTATATCATCCTATCTAGTATCGGCTGATATCGGGGACGAGGGTGAGGATTTGCACCTCACATAAAAGCCTTCAGTTAACCAACAACAGCTTTCCTTCTTAATAGCCCTCAATGCCATAGAGGGGTTGGTTTTAAGAGCGTCTACCTATTCCGCCACCTCGTTCATTTAATTTACTTCTTAAATATGTCGCTTAACTAGAATTGCGACTTGTATGTATCATAGAAACAACTTAAAAAAGAGCCCTTTTGAATTTATATTAACTTATCTAGTATTGCTAATATCTTTGTGATATAATCTTATTAGTTAGAAAAAGATTTATCTTTTGAGGGGCTATGTTGTTTTAAGGCATAACCCCGTTTTTCTCGTGATTTTTTGTTTCACTTTTAATCAAGTTATTCATTTCCTTAGCACACCCTTTACACAAATCGTATGAAGTGTCTTGTATTGAAACATAATTACTTAATATTAGTTTAGTCACATCTCTATATGATGGCAGAATTTTGCCACATCTATCGCATATTGTTTGCCTCATTTTTACCTCCATTCTTCTTTTCGCATTTTTAAACCATTTACAATCTCTTATTGTTGGGCTTGCTCTTTGACATTGTTCTTTTTCTTTTTCTTGAATAGCCCATACACAATCTATACAATTCATTTTTTCTCCTAGTATTCGTATGTGAACATAATCGTTGTATAACTTCTGTTCCATTCTGTGATTATGAATATCTCACCTTTTGAGGTTATATACTTAGCCACAATGCGGTCGTCGTTTGTTTCTACTGCTTTGTCATTTAATTTAGCATCGCTCTTGCAAGTGTCGCCCCAATCACAATTAATATATTTTTCAAAACATTGTTTTATCTCTTGAGCAAATTCTTTATTGTCTTCACATTCAGCTGCAACGCCACTTGTTTGAACAACTTGTCCAAGCTCAAATTTATTCATTCCCATACCTCCTATACCAATTTTTTATTTTTCTTTCTTTTCTCTCATATTCTTCTTTGGTTATGTGGAACTTGCAATGTTCACAATCCATTTCTTTCTTTGTGATATTTAGTCCGTCACATTCACCATTTGCTTTTAGTAACATACAATCACTCATATCTTCTCCTTACTGAATCGTTAAATAAGTTTATTTCGGCTCTAACGTCTACTTTGTTTCTTTTTGGAACTAAGCCCATGTCAAATCTTGAAAAACATGTTCTATATATTCCATTCGTGTAAAGTCCAAAATCGTCGTATTCTTTGATTAACGTCCACTCTTCGTATTTTTCTGGCATCTTTTCTTTTTCTCCTTATCATAGAGTTTCTTTATGTCCTGTGATAGGCGCACAAAGGCATCTATCACAGGAATAACTTGTTCTTCATTTATTAAATCTGGATGTTTTTTCCAGGTTCTATAAAGTCTTTTCGCTTGTTCTAACTCCATTCTTTTCTCCTTAGAAAGGTAAATCGTCTTTGTCGTAACCCTCGATTATGTTAACATCTCCTTCGTTTTCTAGCTGATAACCCATTATTACTACTTTGGGATGTGCTAGTCCATTTTTATCTTTCCAAAAAGTCAAGAATCCATTTGTTATATTTATGTTTGTTCCATTCGCAACTTCATTTAAGCCTTTTTTGAACGATACACCTAAATACATATTTTCATAACTTCCGTCTTCTTTCTTGTTACTTATAGATGTTGTGTAACCTTTATCGTTCTTAAATATCTTTGTTTTTCCTATTACGTTCATTTTCTTCCTCCATTTGTTTCTTTAAGTTCTTAGCATCAATTTCTATCTCTATTCCATTTTGTTTTTTTGGTTTTTTTGGTTCGTCGTCAAATGTTCCTTTATGAACATCGTCCTTTGCTCTTGCATATAGTGAATCTAATATTAGTTCGTCTACACCAGCGGTCAACATTCCTACAATGAGCGTACAAAATTCAGCAGAAACTTGTTTCCCAGTTCCAACAATTTCAACATTGCCATTGTCACTTTTAATCATTCTTCGCCCCTCCTTTTCTGTATAAATCTTTAACTTTAGCTATCACCATATCTAAAACATATTCGTTTACAATTCCTTTCGCTAATACTTGGTGAATTAAAACACCAATTTCAGCTCCTACAACTCCTTCGCCACCTTTTATTTCAACATCACCTTTATCACATTTAATCATTATTTTTTCCTCCATCTATAATATCTAAAAACTCGTTTATCAACTTTTCATACTTTGTATCGGCAAATTTCTTTTTTATGCTATCTGTCAATTCTTGTGATGTCATTTGCCCTTGCTCTATGCACATATTAAAATCTTCTTCTGAAAGTTCTTCTTTGAGTGAACCTATTAACGACGAAAACTCCGCCATTATTATCCCCTTTAGTCCTCTCACTTCTACATGTCCTAAATCACATTTAATCATTATCAATTACCTCCCTTTTCTCCATTCTGTTGCTATGAACACTCTATTGAATTTTCCTATCTTGTAGTTATAGATATACTCTAACTCTTCTAATGCCCTTTCCATGTCTGTTGGTGGGTTTATTGAGTTGTATGTTTCAGCAATTCTTCTAGCTAGTCTATCTCTATCAATACCATCTAACCAATAGCAAAATATTATTGCTTGGCAAAATTGTGTTTTTCTACCCTTGATTTTCTGAATATAGTATTCTAAGCTTTTAAGGTATGATAACGCTTCCACCGCTTTTAAGTAGTCTTCGTCATTACATTCGAATGTTCCATCCACAATTTTCTTCGATAGCCCACCATTAGGTGAAGCACCTCTAATTGCGTACGCTATAGTTCCTAAGTTAAAGCCACTAAACATTTCCAACAACTCTGATAAGTTTATAAAGTCCTTATTTCCTAATGTTGCGTAGAATTTAATAAAGTCTGTTGCTTTCCAACCTAGTCTAACACTATTCATTCTTTGGCAATCACCTTGTGTAGCTCCGTCAGCTATGAAATAGTAAACTGGTAAGTTGTGTTGCTTTGCATACGTATATCTGTGTTGCCCGTCAATTATTCCATAGTTAGCATCTACCACTATTGGTTCTTGCCTCCATCCACATTTCATTACCGATTTGTTGATTCTTTTCAAAATTCCTTTGTTTATCTCTCTGTTCCATTCGTATAACTTAAATTTGTCATATTCCTTTGTGGAATATATCGTAGTTTCCTTTTTATCATTATTCATATTTTCAATCTCCTTTTTTAATCTATATAACTTTTTCCTATAACTTCTATGAAACTTTCCCTTGAATTTCCTTTTAGTTCATATTCTCTTTGTAGTTTCTGCTTTAAGGTTTCTATGACCTTATTGTCGCTGTGGCACTTCCTACAAAGTGGAACACAAAGTCCAAGTTTCATACATCTTTGCCTATTTGAGCCTCCCCAAACCTCATGAATATCTGTCGCTTTTTCTTTACACCAGTAGCAGCGTGTTAGGTTCTTTGTGAAAATACTAAATCTGTTATTTTCTAGTTTTTTTAGTTTGTCCGACTTCTTTTTCATTGGCTTGTTCTCACGAGGTTCAAATTCTCGACATTTTGCACAATAGCTTAATGTAATTTCTTGCTTAATTATTTTGCACCTTAATTTTCCATTCATTCGTCTGTATAAGTTTTTACAATACATTTTATTTCAATCCTATTTCCTATCTAGTCTATTCATAGCCTTAGCTAATTCAAATGTAGATTCGTTTGTAACTCCTTCATAAATAACGCTTATTAAGTCTGTGCAACTGATAGGTATTTTGCCTTCTACTTCGCACTTCTCAATAGCGATTCTAATTTCTTCTGCTGAATAGTTTTCATATAGTTCGTTTTCGGCTCTGCTTATCTCTGTTATAAGTGTTTCCGCCTTTTTCATATGTCTACCTCCTATTCTACAAGGTTATTCCTCAAATCTTCTCTAGCACATTTGTATAGGCTGCGACAATCAATGTGCATTTCTTGTAGGTTTCTGTAATGCTGATACGCCCATGTTTGAAAATCTGTTTTGCTAATTCCATTTTCTTTTGCTATCACACTTGCTATGCTTTGAATTTCGCACCATCTTTGTGCTAGTATTAGCGCATTGTTCGATATGTGGTATAGTTCATCTAGGTCTTCTAGCTTTTTATCTCTATATCTCTTGAACAACGCTTTAAATTGTTTTGTGTCTTCTGGCACAATCTTTTCAAATTCACTTGTTATCATGCTATACCTCTAAATCTTTTTTGAAGTTCGGCAAATCAATCGCTGCCAAATCTTCAACCTTTAACACACCATATTTGCTAAGCACATTGTCTACTTGGGCTTTAGTATAACCTTTGTTTCTTATAGCTGTTGTCAAAGCTGTTGCCATAGTGCTTGAAATCTTAATGTGTGTTGTTAGGTTTTCGCCATCGTTGTCTGTTGTGGACAATCCAAAAGCCATAAGAACGGAATATCTACGTGCGTATGTAATTGCGCTTCCGTTGTTCTTGTGCTGGGTTTGTTTTTCCACTTAACGTAGCTTGAACAATCCTACAGCCTTGTAGTGCCTCACCATCTTTTACCCAACTATCACCATTTTTTACAAGCTTTTGTGTCATAATGTAGTCGTCTTCGCCAACTCTTCTTGTAAATTGGTAATATCTAAGTCCTTCTGACTCTAGGTATTCATGTATTGCTGCTAAATCGGTATACATATACCCATAGCCTCTTTTATTTTTCTTAATATTCGCCATTTATTCTCCTTCCTCTAATAGGCTTACATCCTTTCCAATGTTACCTATCATTTCCATTAATTTCCTTGATTCTGGCAACATTCTTTTGTCTTCTTCTTGCCTTTTTCTTAATACTTCGCCTTGCTTAAAGAATTGACCTTTAACCACACTATGAACTACATCGCTGTCCATCATAGCTAGTTCTCTTAGCTGAGATGGGCTTCTTACAAAAGCTTTTGCTATTGGTGGCAAACTTTCGTATCCTTCAACGCTATTGTATAGACCACAACTTATTGCTTTTTGTAACGAATCCCACTCTGCTGTTAGGTCTGTCCTCTCCATGGTTAGTTTTACTATTTGGTCTTTTACGTCCGCTATTGTTGGTGGGAATTTAAAGTTGTTTATCAATTCTTTAACTGCTATCGTTACTATTTTGGCATCTTCATTTACGAACATGTCCGCCCATAGTTCTATAGTCCCATAAGCTTCTTCCTTGGTCATGGTCTTATAAAAGTTAGGGTATGCTGTTTTTAATATTCCCAAAATCATAGTTGATTCTTCTCTTGTCATATAATTCCTCTCTCTCTAGCTATGTCTAAGAATGGGTTTCCACTTTGCTGCTTGGGTCGTGTTTGTTTTTCTTTAACCTTGTCAATTACCCATGATAGAATAGCCCTATAGTCACTCTTATACGTTCTTCCGCTAGAACCTTTATAGTTATCTAGTGTTTCAATACACCTTTTGGTAAAGTCCTCACCATATTGGTCTACAAGTTTTTGATGTTCTTCTTCCCTCATAGAAACAAATTCGGCATATTGAGTTTTTGTAAATGCTTTTTCTTTTTTATTTTTTTCTTTTTTATTTTCATTAACATTTTCATTTACATTTACATTTTCATTTTCATTTTCATTTACATTAGGTTTTTTATTTTTTGTTTTTTTCAAAACCACTGGTTTTTTATTTTCAAAACCACTGGTTTTTTCTTTATCACTTTCTCCGCAACCACTCGTTTTTCTAGGTCTACCACCTTTTTTCCCATCTTCGTATCTTTTGTTGTTCGCATCTAATTGTGGTTTGATTAATGAAAACATAGCCTCAGATAAAGAAGACAATTCTATCAATTCCCCAGTAAGAGCGTATGTGCAAACAGCACGATAAAGTTCTAACTGATTTTCTTCTGGTAGTTTGTCTATCCCATCAAAAAAACTTGCGTAAAATATAAAGCTATTCCTTTCCATTTTTTACCTCCTAGAATCCTTGTTGTTCTCTGTACTCTCTATTCCTTTCGTCGTATTCGTCATATAAGTTAGGTTCTTCTGACGACTCATTAATTTCTTCCTTGCAATAATCTATAAGTCTGTCGCACTCTTTTAAGCTTTCTTTATACATTCCAAGTAAGTCGTCATAGTCAGAATTTCCTTCCATCAACTCTATTCCGTGTTCTAGGTTTTTCTTAACTTCTTCTAGGTCAACTAATTTCTCTTTTAGTTCCTCAATTCGTTTATCATTTTCTGTATATTCTGGTTCATATTCCATTGACTTTTCTTTCTCCTTTCTGTATAATATAGAAAAGGCTTTTATATGGCTTATTTAGAGTTGTTAGATGTGTAGTGTGAAAAGATTTCGTCTGACAACTTTTTTTCTACGTTTCTGTCTGTTATTTCTTTAATTTGTCTATAAATTGGTGCGTAAAAACTTCCACCTTTCTCATATTCAGATAACAACCTTTGAATTTGTCTTAGTCCATTTTGAGCCTTAAATCGTTTGTATTTTTCGTATTCGACTTCGTCTTTTAGTGTTTCAATCATTTCTTCTTGGTGTCGCATAATCATAATGTTAGTTTTGTAACTGAATAAATATTCAATAAAATTCATAATTACCTCCATTTCTTTTTCATTAGTTCTAGCAACTTTTTTTCGTCAAGTCGTATTGTTTTTTCACCTAATCTTACAATCGCATCCTCATAATCTCTGTCGTTGACTATTCTTGACATTTGAGCCGAAGATATGTCATATTTTGCTGCAAAGATTTGAGGTTTCATGTAGAGTGGCTGCTGTTTTGTCCTTGGCATTTACTCACCTCACTTTCGTTTTTGCTTTCTTCGACCTACGTTTTGTTGTTTCCATAGCTAAAAAAATATCTGCGATGCTTACCCTATATAATTTAGCCATTTTTTTCTTTAGTCTATCACTAGGGTTTCTAGTTCCACATTCAAGCATTGATATGTACTGAATCGTTATATCAAGTAGCTTTGCTGCTTGTACTTGTGTTAAATTAACCGCATTTCTTAATTCTTGTAGGCTCATAGCTCCTCCTTCCCTAGACAACGTTCTGTTGTCTATGTGTATATATTAACCTACCTTTTGTTGTCTGTCAATACTTTTTTAAAAATTTTTTCTACGTTTTGTTGGATTGCTTGTGAGAGTAAGGAAAAAAGTGGTAAAATATTTTACAAATAATACAATATGTTGTATAATAAATGTATGGAGCTATAAAAATGAATAAGTTAAAGATGTTAAGAGAAAACAAAGGCTTGCTGCAAAGCGATGTAGCCAAAGTAATTAAGGTTTCAACTTCTGCTTATGGATTTTATGAAACAGGGAAAAGAGATATTCCAACAAGTACATTAGTAGAACTTGCGAACTTTTTTGGTGTGACTACTGACTATATTTTAGGCAACTATGAAAAGCCCACAATTATCAACGTCTATTCTTCTGTTCATGCTGGAATACTTAGCGAAATGATAGAAAATATAGTTGATACTGAGGAAATCTCTGAAAAAATGGCAAACTCTGGGAAAACATATTTTGGCTTGAAAGTTCGTGGTGATTCTATGTCACCAACCTATATGGATGGCGACACACTTATAGTGGAAAAAACATCTACTTGTGAAAGCGGTCAAGATTGTATCGTTGCAATTAATGGTGACGAAGCGTTCCTAAAAAGAGTATTCATAAATGAACATGGTATTACAATTCAATCTCTTAATGCTAAATATCAACCACATACCTTTACCAATAAAGAAATCGCTGAGCTTCCTATTAAAATAATTGGTGTGGTTGTAGAATTGAGAAGAAAAATATGAAAATAAATCAAAGAAAAGACGGCTACTATTATTGTAGTAAATTGTATAATGGTAAGAGGTATCAAATCGTTGGTAAATCTAAAACAGAAGTCAAAGAAAAAGTAGTAAATTTAGAATATAACCTTAGGAATGGCATTATTGAATCAAAGATTTCTACCAAAGATTGGTGTTTAGAATGGCTGAATACCTATAAAAAAGGTGTTGCTAAAGCAACCTTTAGAATGTATGAACAAGTTGTTCGACTATATATCATTCCATCGCTTGGAATTATTCCACTTGCTAAGCTTAAAGAAACAGATATTATGAATATGCTAAATGATTTAGCTAGCCGTGGTATTACTAGAAAAAGAGATGTAACTTTACTTACAATCAAACAAATATTAGACAAGGCAATCTCTAATGATTTAATCACCAAGAACGTGGCAAAAGACATTAAAATCAAAAAGCATGTTGCTGCTGAAAAAGAACCATTACCACAAGAAGTAATCAAGAAACTCGAAGAACATCTTGACGAAGATTGCTGTAGAATGTGCTATTTTCTAGTATATACTGGTCTTAGAAGAGAAGAATTAATACCTCTAACCTATGAAGATATTGTCGAAGATACGATTAGAATTGATAAAGCATTTTCGGAAGGTGAAATTAAAAAAACTAAGAATGAGGAAATAAGATATGTACCCCTTCTAACGAACGTGAAGGTACTTTTAAGCGATTTTGGTGAAGGGTTAATATACTTTAATCAATACGGAGAAAAAATGTCTGAAACTTCATTTAGACGAAAAATAGAACGTGCCAATAAAATATGTGGTTATCATTTTACTGCTCACCAACTTCGACACACCTACGCTTGTATCCTTCACAAGGCTGGCGTACCACTTAAAGAAGCTCAATATTTCATGGGTCACAAAGATATAAAAATGCTTTTAAACATTTATACACATAGTGACGACGAAGATAAAAAAAGGGCTGCTAGTATGTTAGAATCGTTCATAAAATAGTAAAAGCGTAGTTATTTACTACGCTTTATTCCTTGTCTAATTAGTTCTTTTATAGAACCTTGTTTGTGGTTCATATCTATTCTGCTAATAATATCATTATCGGTTTTTAGATTTAATTTAAGTGATACATGAATTGTGTTCTTTTTATCATATTTCTTTTGTCGCTCATCTCTAGTCATCAATTTTCTCCTTTCCTACATAAGCGTACACTATACCTAGGCACTTATATCGACCAACATAATTTAAACTTTTGTCAAAACTTGTAATCTCTTTCTCTTCTTCCTTAATCAATATGTCCATAACATACATATTATCTATTTCTTTTTGATTGGTCGTGTAAATAAAACTGAATGGAGTGGCTTTTTTAATACACTCTTTTAAGTTCCACGATTTGTTCTTGCCATACAAAATAATTTCATAGCCTTTGTATTTTTTATATAATTCTTTTACTTGCATATTGCTCTTCCTCCTATACCATATATTATAGCATAGGTATTACCTATTGTCAATAATACTTATTGACTTTTTGAAAAAAATGATATAATTAATGTATTCTTACTTGAAGAGATTATAAAAGGTAATTGACTTGAACACTCATTCCCTTTGATATAACCTCTTCTTTTTTGTAGTAAATTTTGTAGTAAATTGTATGTAAAAAATGTAGTAAATGGAGTAAAAATCGAATAAAAAATGAAATAAAAAAAGAACCCTAGAACGCTTAATTCTAGGGCTTTTCTTTGGTGGTTCGAGGTGGAATCGAACCACCGACACGGGGATTTTCAGTCCTACTTCCGTGTTTTATATAACGCTTATTGTTATTGAATTGTAAAGTTTTTAAAAATAAATTGTAGTAAATTTTGTAGTAAATCATACTACTAATTTTGTATGTCTGAGTTAGTAACCCAAAATTGCATGCCTTCTAATTCTACAATGTAGTTATTATCTTGTGCGTATGCTATTGTTGCATCGCCTATTACGTGTCCATTAGTATAGTTTTTAATCTTTACCCAAAATTGTTTTCTATCGCTGCCTTCTACTAACATTGTATCGCCTTGTACCGCTCCTGTGTTAGCACATAGCTTGTTTATTCTCACTTTTTGACCTACTTGATATTTTGAACCATACAATTTAACTTGATTGCGTGGTCTTAATACTCCACTAAAACCACTTTTATAATTGTGCTTAACTCTGTGCATTTTCTTTATTAACCAATTTTGGTCATAAGAATAAAAATATGACGTAGTACCTACGCCATCACAAATTGCTATATGTCCATTTTTACCACGATTTCCCCATACTGCTATATCACCTTTTTGCGGTATAAATTTTGGAGTATTAGGTATTCTCTCAAAATTATCATGCAAGTATGGTAATTCATTATAACGCCTCCAATATGCCTCTGCATTTCCTATTGGCTTTGGGTTTATGTCAAAAACATAATAAAGGTACATCTTGATTAAATCTACACATTGCACACCCTCGCCTTTATCGAAATCTGTGGCATAGCCATTAAATTTGCTTACAAAGTTATTGAACGTCATTATTTTTTTCCCTCCAATTCCTTTCCTACATTATTGACTCTTTCTCTTATAGCTTTTGGTATTGGCACACCCAAGTTATCTAGGTTTTCAAAAATCGACGTTAATTCCATCGTGACTATGTAAAATGTTGGAAATACGGCTATTAGTTTCATTCCAAATGATAAGTAACCTAACCACCCTAACAAGCATAGTACAATTTCACCGAACTTTTTAGCCAAGCCGTCACGCATCTTTTTAGAACTTAGTTCATTACGTTTCCAAGCATTAACATAGCCAGTAACGACGTCTATAATACATAGTATTATAGGTAGTGCCACGCACCAGAAATCATTTGTAAATTCTATTTCATTTATCATTTTTTACTCCTTTATTAATAGCCTGTAGTCCAACCAGCTGCTATTAAGCTTTGATAATTGCTTAAAGATTGGCATCGCACAGCTTGTTCTTCTGATAACCCTACGTAGGCTAGCTCTTTGTATTCAGCATTAGGGCAATTAATACACATAGCCATTATATTATTTAGTGATTCGTCACTTAGGCTTTCACATCCATTAAACATATTTTCTAAATAATATACTGGAGAATTAGGTGTTCTTATAAGGTTAGGAACGGTCACTAAATTTGTACAATCTCTAAACGCATCAATTACACCCATAGCTCCTATACCATGGCTAAAATCATATTGAGGTACACTTACAAGGCTTTCACAGCTCTTAAACATTTCATTAAAATTTTCTCCAGAACTTGTGTCCATTTCAGGGGCATGTGTTATAAATGTGTTGGCAAACATAGAGATAAAAGAAGTACATTGTGAAAAATCTAACTGCTCAAAAAAAGCTGCTTCTGTATCTGATATATAAGCTTTGTCTACACCATTTTCCAAAAATTGAAGACTAAGTGCGCCAGACAATTCTTCGCCCTTTGGAACAATAGGCTTTGTACTACTTCCGCCGCCCTTATAATTGTTGGTGACATTTTTAATTGCTTTTTCCGTATTACTGCTTTTTACTTTTGAACCCTTAAAAAAAGACGATATGAAATCTAATATTTCCCTTATAGTATTTTCTTTAGGGTTTTGCCCTGTAATCTTTTGTGCTAACTTATTTAATTCACTTACTTTAGACATTGTTTTACTCCTTTATTAATAACCTGTCGTCCAACCAGCTGCGGTAAATGCTGCATAATTAGATAGTGACTCGCATATTGTAGCTTGTGCTTGCGATATACCAAAAGCTTTTAAAGTACCAGTAGATGTTGGTCTCAATTTTGGTAATAACTTCAAAATATCATTTAACGTCTCATTATCAAGGCTATTACATCCATAAAACATATATGCATAAGTGCCTAAATTTGAATCCCTACTAATATTATCAATATTTCCAAATTTTATTGTTTTCAAACTTTCACAAGTTGTAAACAAACTGCTGAGATTACTTGTTTTACTAAATGCGTATGAAAAATCTAGGTCAATTTCAGTTATACTTCTACAATAAGAAAACATCTCTACTACACTTGTAACCTTCCCCATATCGAATTTAGGAACTGCACTTAATCTTGAGCAATTTCCGAACATGCCAGACATTGTTGTAACATTCGATGTGTCTACCAATGGAAAATACACTAGCTGTATATCATTTTTATATTTGTTATACGTGGTAGTAATTGAGCTGTCCCAATTTTCTAAAATTTCTACTGCATAATCATAACCATCTTGTATTGCTTCGGGTTCTGCGGCGTAACCGATTGCACTCCAATCACGACTACCACCGCCACCGCCTCCAGAATAATACTCTGTGCATTTTTGAATTGCATCTTCTATATTTTCAACTTCCACATTTTCGCCAGCTAGATATGTCGCTATTGATTCTAACGATTCTTTTATCGTCTTTTTATATGGGTTTGAGCCTGTTAGTTTCAATGCTAATTTATTTAATTCTTCGACTTTTGACATTTCTTACTCCTTTCTAGTAACCTGTTGTCCAACCAGCATCTAAAAGGTCTTGATAATTTGATAATGACTGACATCTTGTTACTTGTGCTGACGATAATCCTACAGATTTCAAATTTTTATAAGCAGAGCCTACTCCTGTTGCATTTATACACATTCTCATAATGTTATTTAAGCTTTCGTCACTTAGAGCTGGGTCTCCTTCAAATGCACTTAACAGACCATAAGATATTATGCTTCTTGTGTCAAGAATTGGCACGAATGTTAGTTCAGTACAACTATCAAATGCTTGCGATATACTTGTCACGTTTTCAGTATTAATAAGTGGTACATTTCTTAACATTTTTAAATTTCTACACATTGCCCCCATCGAAGTAACATTACTTGTATCTATAAATGGAAAATAAACAAGGTTTGTGTAACTTCTTAAATCTATACTTGTTGACGAGCTGTCCCAATTATCATAAATTTCTTTTGAACAATTAAAATCGTAAATTACTGATTGTGGTGTATCTGTATAACCAATCTCACTCCAATCTGGTGGGTAGCCGCTACCTCCACCGCTATAGTTTTCGGTAACATTTTTTATTGCTTTCTCTGTGTTGCTACTTTTTACTTTTGAACCTTTAAAAAATGTTGAGATTTCGTCTAATATCTCACGTATAGTATTTTCTTTAGGGTTTTGCCCCGTAATCTTTTGTGCTAACTTATTTAATTCACTTACTTTAGACATTTTTACCTCCTAGTCTTCGTCAATCTTTACTTTGATTAAAAAAGAAGAGCCAGTATAGATTATCTCTGGCTCTGTACTTACTTCTTCTATTCTCATTTTATTTCACCCTTATAACATAATTACAAATTAAGTAAGACTCTCTGCTGCTATCTATATCGTCTACACCACCTATTCTAATACCAGCGTTGGCGTTAGTTCTACCGCCTTCTCCTTTAGCACCACCATTTGAGACATCAATCCAAAAGTCTGTAGTAAATGATTTTTTAGCATTTTTGTAGTTAAAGCCGTCACCTCTTGGGTTAGCTAGTGCGAACAATTCGTCATTTCCACCAGTCTCTCCCAAGTTATCATCTTCGCCTTTCATTAACGCATGTCTTCTACGTTTGTCTGGTAGGTTGAATGTTGTGCTTCCATCACCTTCTCCATAAGTTGTTCCAATTACAGCAAAAAGTCCAGCATATTCAGTTCTTGATATTGCTGAACCATCCGCCCACATCATGTTTTCGTTAGGTAGCTCTGCTCCATAATAATCATAGCCACCACCGATTGGAACAAATATTTTTTCATTGTCTATTGCTCCTATATGTTCGGAGATTTCGCCATAAATAGAATTAAAGTCTAAATATTTTCTTTCGTCTGCATAGTTAATTATGCCGTTTGAAGTAATTTGAAATCTTCCAAGCGGAAATTGGTATACCCCACTTACGTTGTTGACTATATCGGTTTGTGTTAAGACTGGGTATGTCGTTGAATTAGTTATTACTTTATAATAACCTTGCTGAAAATCGTTTTCGGTGTTTACTTTATCAAGGTCAACTTCTATTACCAATCTTGCATAAGATGGTGTACTTCCAGATGTTATTGTAGTTGACGTATCTTCTTGTAAGAACCTTCCTTGAACACAACACACGCCACTTTGAATAGTTAGATTAAAGCCGTTTGTAGTAACATTCATGCTATTACCAAATCCATTAATTACTCCATTTTCACCATTTAAGAATGTATTGATAAAAACGGCAAATATAGGGTTTCCAAATAATTGATTTTCGAAAACGTGTCCTTTTAACATTATTTTTTCTCCTTTAAAATTTTATCTATGAAATTTGTTCTTATATTTCCACATTCATACTGATAGAATCTTCCACTATTTATCGTAACCTTTGAAATATAAGAATCTAATATTGCTTGATTTTTTGTCTTTATTGCTATCGGTGTTCCAACTGGTATATACTTGTCATATATGAACGTAATATTATGATTGTATGAATTACTCTTAAACGCATCTAGTGCTGCTTGTGGTGCGTCTGAGTATTGAGCTGTATATACTACGTCTACTTTTCCAGCTGCACGATTAGGGTCGTTTTGGTTGGTAGTAGTAGTTCTATCGTTTTTCAAGTACAACTTATAATCGTTTGTGTCAGTTAGAACCCACACCTTTGCTGTGACTTGTGTTTCAATTACTTCGTTATAGTCTGAAATATTACCGAAGTTTGTATCAATTAGTATTTTGCTTTGAGCTACATTTTCAATGTCTATATTCAATTTCCCATTTGCTATATAAAACCTATATTCAATGTCATATAATTGAGTACAATTTGACATCCAAGTATGAAGATTAAATATATTGTTTTCTACATTACTTACCTGTATATTTTTTGGTGAATGTGTTAATACATTTACTTGTAAATACGTCTTATTTACAAACGTGTCTGTATTATTTATAAAATTTGCATTAATCTGACCAGCTATATAATCTTCTACTCCTGTGTTTCTTATTAATGACGTTGAAACTTGATTTAGCCACACGCCTTGGTCAAAAAGATTTGTTATATATTTTAATTTATAAACAAATTTTGCTTCGCCATTTTCATTTTGTATTTCGTCTATTATTCCCCAATATACAATTTCACCATTTCTTTTAATGGCTACAATATCGCCACTTTTTGCCCCAGAATCACCTATAATAGTAACGTTAGATGGTGCGTTAGTTTCTTCGTCTTCAACTATTTCTGCTTCAATAAGTTCAACTGCCGTTTTAACTGAAAAATCACGCCAATCAAATATCCACATATACAAATTATCGGTTTCTATGCTAGGCGCTTCTTTTGTTAATATTTGAATATCTTTACTTAAAGTAGCCGTATTGTTTAGTGAGTCGGTAGCCACAACATTTGCGGTATATATTCCACCAACAGATGGTGCTTCAACTTCTATCTCATAGTAACCAGTTTGAACGTTTTTGACTAAATTATATGTAACTCCATTAAATGTAACTTGTACCATTTTTTTCTCCTATACTGACTTAAAGTATATAAATACTTGTAATGTAGCACTTGCTATATCGTCGTCGGCTGTTACTGCTAGTTCACATGATTTTCCTTTTGGTAGTTTTAAAACGTTGTTATTGTTAAATTCTAGCACGCTAAGATTAAATAAGCTTGTATATGTTCCGTCCGCGTTTTGTTTCCTTACGTACGAATCTCCATCTTTACTTGAATATTGAAATTTCTCATGTTCGTTTATAGTACATGTAAAAGGTATCTCTTGAACTTTTGTACCTTCAACCGACAATTCTATTTTTGGATTTACTACTTCACCATCTATTGAAAGTTGAATAGATGCTGGTGTGTGACCATTGTTTACTACAACTAGATTTCTAGCAGAGTATGATATAAACCTTGAATCCCACCTGAAATCCCATCTAATTTCATTCTCGCCAGCCTTAATGATATAGTTTGCCTCATTAATTGCGTACCATAAAGAGATACAATCAAACGTTATCGTTTCTTGTAAGAACCCATCTGGCTTAATCTCACTTTTAGATATTTCGGCAATAAGAACATCTCTATAATATTCACCAACGTCTGGCACTACATAATGAAATCTTAAATGGTCTGAATCTTCGATAAAATTGATTAATTTTCTATAATTTTTGTAATTAGAAAAGACAGCCGTTCCAGTTATTTTTCCCTGGTCTAGCTGCCTTAGATTTTCTACAAAGTTTATTCCTATTCGCTCGTATGAAGTATCGTATGTTATTCCAAGCCCATCTGGGTCAATTAGTAAACAATACTTGTCTATGTCCATAAATGAATATTCTTCACCTTTTTCATTGATTAGTCCAAATTTTCTAACCATTTTTTCCTCCTAATAACTTGCGCCAAATCTTCTGTCTACGTAACTTACTATTTGCTCTAGCTTTTGTGAATCTAATTCTTGTGTATATATCGTTATGTTAGCACCACCTACGCCAATACCTTTCATAGCTTCTGCCATTATTTTTGGCAATTTATCTAGTGGAACAACAGCCTCAGCTGAACTTCCTTCACCTATCATAGCAAGCGTTGGACTTGTAACAATCCCTCCACTAGCGAATCCTGGAACTTTAACTTTAATGTTACCAATACTATTTTTAATTCCTTGTATTTTGTCTGGTATGCTTGTAATTGTGTTTACTAAGCCAGAAATCTTACTAGACATCCATTCAATAGCGCCACTAAATAACCCTTTGATAGATTCTATGATTGAACTAAATATATTTTTAATTCCTTCCCATGCTTGCCTCCAATTTCCAGTAAATACACCTTGCAAGTATGTTATAATTCCAGAAAATACACCTATAACACCATTAACAATTATTGTCGCATTAGTAAGCAAGCCTTTTATTATTGTAATAGCTATACTAAATGTTGACCTAAAGAATCCTACCCATAAACTTAAAAAGCCAGAAAAACGTGGTAGTACTTGATTCATGAAAAAACCACTTAATGTGTTCCAAATATTCATTACATTGTTTCTAAAATCTTCGTTTGTGTTCCATAGCTTAATAAATATACCAATCAAGACTCCAATTACAGCAACCACAGCTAATACTGGAGCTGATAAAGCAGCAAAGGAAACGCCTAATGCGCCTAAGACTACCATTATGCCACCTATTACAACGATAAGATTCCCAATTATTACTAACAATGGGCTAAGTGCTGCAACCAACAATAATACAACTACAATTACTTTTTTTGTTCCTTCATCCATGTTTGTAAATTTGTCTACCCATTGTTGAACTTTCTCTAAAATATCGCTTATTATAGGTAAAAGCGTATCGCCTATTTTTACAGCTATTTCACCTAGCGTTTCTCTTACTTGTCCTAATTTATAATAAAATTCTTCGTATCTTTTTTGTGCTTCTTTTTCTAAGGCTGTTCCTTCATTCCATGCTGTGTTAGCATCGCTTATCGCTTGCGATAATAAATCTTCACCACCAACAAGTTTTAATAACGCATCTGACAATCTTACTTCCGATAATTTCATGTCGTCTAAAGTGGCTATTGCACTTCCACCATCGGCTTCTATCTTAGCTAAACCCTTAGTAAACGCATTTAATGTACCTAGCGCATCTTTTTCGAAAGATTCCTTAAATTCCTTTACGCTCATTCCAGAAACTTTAGCAAATTTTTCTAAGTTTTTGTCACCCGTTTCAATCGAAAGTTTCATTTTTCTAAACATTTTTGACATAGCTGTACCACCAGCTTCTGCCTCTGCTCCTAATGAACCCATAGCGGTTGCTAATGCCATTATTTGTGCTTGATTTAGTCCTACCAAATCACCTGTTGAGGCAAGTCTTGTCGCCATATTGACAATTTCACTTTCAGTAATAGCATAATTGTTTCCTAAATGCGTTATTGTAGCACCAAGTTTTCCATAATCTTCTCTAGACATTTGTGTAATATTAGCAAGTCTAGCCAAATTTATAGCGGCATCTTCTGCCGTCATATCTGTCGCAATGCCTAAGTTCACCATTACTTTAGTAAAGTCGGCTATGCTGTCTTTTCCAATGCCTAATTGACCAGCCGCTTGTGCTACCCCAGCAATTTCGTTTTTTGAAACACCTGTCATTTTAGCCATATCAATAAGGCTCTGCCTTAGAGTGTTGTCTGCGCCATCGACCGTTTTTGTAACACCAACCCAAGCATCTTCAAAGTCTGCCGCTGTTTTTACTATTCCACCTAGCAAACCAGCTGCTGCTAAGCTTAACCCTCTTAATTTATTTCCAACGTCAGTAACTTTTTTACCGAAATCTTGAACATTTTTACCAGCTACAATTAATTGCTGAGCTGAAATAGAACCAAAATTTTTATATTCTTTTTGAAGTTTTTTTAGTTCTTCTTCTGTTGTTGCTATCTCGATATTTAATTTTGTTAGTGTCTGATATTGTTCCTCAGTAAATTTACCATTAGCTGACCTTATTAAGTTTTCTCTAGCTGCTTTCAATCCAGCCAACTTGTCTTTTGTTTGCTGAATAGTCCACCCCAACTGCTCCATCTTTGCTGACAATAACGCTGTATTCATTGGGTTTAGTTTTAAACCTTGTGTCAGCCTTGTTAATGATTTTTGCGCATCAAGTATTGGAGCATTGAGTGACCTTAAAGCTGTCGCAAATGGTCTAGTATCCGCACCTATCGTTACATTAAAACCATATTTTGCCATATTTCTCTCCTACATTAATTTGTCCCAGTCTGCCGCTGTTGCTTTCTTATACTTCTTGTCTTCTGGAATAGAACATATCATTATCTTAGCAATGTCGGCATAATCTAATTCTTTTATGTCATTTATACTAAAGCCCATCATTAATGACTTAGATATAAAGTCATATTCCATTGGGTTATCATTTGTACTTTTTGTTCCTTTAATTAGTTTGAGTTGTTCTAGCAGTTCCTTGTCCACAAAAGGAATTTACAGCAAGTTCTGTTACCTCACTCACCCAAGGGTCACCAAAATCTATTTCTTCTATTGTCTGTAGCCACTCTTCAAATGTCATAAAGCTAGGGTTAGCACATTTTATAAAAATATATGCTATTCTCAAAGCCACTTCAATAAATGTGTCCATTTGAGGCATTAGTGCCAACCCAATAGCTTCTTCAATTTCTTTTTGGGTTTTCCCTTCCATTTCTTTTTCAACTTTTTCTTGAATAATCGCAAATTCTTGCAATCTTCCTATGTCTGATATTATTCCTGTCTTAAATTCCTTTTTGTATAAAAACATTGTGAAAGCACTAGAACATACTTCATACTCTTTGCCACATATTTTCAATTTCTTCTTCATATTTCCTCCTATAGACTAGCGGTTGTTTCATAAACAGCATTAAACCAACCATTGTAAACAGCTGCGTTATCTTCTGTTAATTCAACATAACCACCAACAGCATTATCGGTTGAACGTGGAGCTATTGTTATTGTCATGCTCTCTGTTCCAACTTCGATTGAATCTTCTGTTGTATTAAATTCTCTTGATGTTCTTGTAGCTGAACAATCCCAATAAACAAATCTTCTATTTTTTGGGTCGCCTTCACCTTCAAACATTAAAGCAAATCTTGCCGTTCTATCGTCTGAATTTTCAACTACTACATCGTTAGAATCTTTTGTTCTTCCCATGATTTGAATTAAGAACTCGTCTGGTGTTACAGCTAGAGTTAATTCACCTTCATAACCATTGTTTTGTTCTTTTCTAAAATAAATCTTATTGTCTGCATAGAAGATTGTTGTATCTCCTTGTGGTTCTGGTGAAAAACCTGTTGCGCCTTCTACAGCAAATGGTGTACCATAAGTGATTGCGCCATTTTCTTCTGTAAGTTTAGCAACATATACTTTTCTTATTCCATATAAAACCTTTCCCATTTTCTTCTCCTTTAAATATTAAAATAATAAACTACTTGCCATACTTCGTCGTCTTTATAAAAGTTTTCGTCACCTTTTCTCCAAACAACATCTTCAAGTATGACGTTTTCTATTGTGTCTTCAATGTCTGTATCTTTAACTTTATATGTATAGTAAAGTTCTACTGAATCAATTTTTTTATACACTTTGTTATCTGCGATAAAATTATTACTATCACTTACAATTCCAACTAAATAAGGTGGTTTAGTGCCTTCTTCAACCATTCCATATTGGTATGTCAAATTAGCATTGTCGCACCTATCTTTTAGGTCTTTTAGAGTCATTCTGTTACCCCTTTCTCGATTTCTTCTAATAGTTTTTCTAAGTATTTAAGTTCAGTCTGCCTTACATGTGGGTAAGCCCTAGCTTTAACCATTGGAGCGTTGTGTCCAAACTCTAGCAAATGTACTATTGTAGGTTTGTTCTTGTTATACGTCTTTATTTGAAATTGGTCTTTGCGATTAATTGTTCTTCTAGTCCAACCACTCCTATATTGTCCAGTCCTATATAGCTGACCGCCTTTTTTAGAATAACCTTTAAGTTCTGGCTTAATTTTTGTAGCCAAATCTTTTGTCGATGTTTTGACAACATCTTCAACTTGTTTTTCATATTTGTCGATTAGGCTTGTAATATAGGCTTTCACATCTTCTGGCTTTATGTTAGGCATTTTTAATCTTCCTCTCACAAATTAATATCATTGTGTCAATTCCGATTTCCTTACGTATGATTGAGTAAATTACTCCACCATATTCAAGTTCCTCTTCGTCATTATAGTTTAGAGTGCTTATGACCAACCTAAGTTCTGGCTTAAAACCAACTTCACTTGCTTTGTAAAACTCCGTTTGCCTTACTTTTTCAATTCGAATTATTGGCACTTCTGTTTCCACTATAGAATCGTCTATCTTAGCTCCGAAATCGTTATAGTTAATAGTTAATTTTCTTAGCGTACATGATGTGTATATCATTCTATTTCCTCCAATAGAAATTTTTGAGATAAAGACAAGTTTGTTAGAGTCTGTTTATAAGTTCTTTCGCACCTGTCTTTTTCTTCTTGCTCTCCGTTACCGAAGTTAGCCTTTACATACATTACGATTGCCCCTTGAATTAAGCCATTTGATAGATTGCTTTCTACGTCAATTTGATTTCTAACCAAATCTTCTATAGCTGCGCTTATCCACATTACAATTTCGTCGTCTTTTGCTGTAGATGTTTCTACAACTGACAAGCATTGTTTTACTAACGACTTTAATTCACTTGTATTGGCAATTATGTTTGAAACTTGTAAATTACTTAACTCTTCTAAAGTCATGTCTTTATCTCCTTAAATTAAATTCTATAAACTAGCTACTGGTGTGTAAGAACCTCTAGCAAATGCTCCTGGTTTAGCTTTTGCATCGTAAATTCCATAAGCACCATAAGTTGTTTTTCTTCCTTTGACTGTCTTCTCTCTATCAATTCTCATTGGAGTATTGATATTTAAGATGTAGTATCTTGGATTTCCAACTATAATGTCGTTATTCTCTAAGAATGGGTCTGTTTCTATTGCGAATAGGTCAGTTCCATTTATTCCTTGTAAGAATGGGTAATTTCCATTACCATCTTGATAACCAACCATAGCGATTTTAACTGCTGTAGAAACATATACTTTAGCACCTTGTCTAGCATCTAATGATAAAGAAGCGTATGTATTTACTATGTTGTCGATTGGTGTTTCACCTTCTGTTACTGGTGTTAAACCATTTAATACACCAGTTGGTTTGTTAGAACCATCACCATATATACAAGCATGAATTAAAGCAACACCCATTTTGTGTGCTAACTCTTCAAGTATAAATGAGATAAAGCTTTCAACAGCCATTTCTTCTGCTTTCCATGTAATAACGATGTCTTTTGCAAGTTCCCATCCTGTTAATTGTAGATTTCTATATTCTTGTCCTTCATTCTTTGTGTCATTAAGTTCTACATACCATTCAGCATCGTCAGCTGAATATAAGTATGGCAAATCAATGTTTCCATTTACAGATAATTTTCTAATATCTCTAAAGAATGGTGACATGTGTTCAATTATTTCCATTAATTCCATTCTTACACTCTCTGGAATGAATAAACCACCATTGTTAATTCCTTGTGTGTTTTCTGCTGAAGCTACGAATGTTGTAGCTGTAGTTGTGATAGCATCTCCTAAAGCTCTTTTCTCTTCCTCTGTAAATTTGTCTTCTGACAATCCCATAACCTTTTTAGCCCATGCGCTTCTATACTCTTTTGAGTTTAGGTCAAATTTCTTTTCTTCCATTTTTTCTTGTCCTCCATTAACTTTTTTTAAATTTGCCACGTCTTGTGACTTTTCTTCTACGTCCAACATTAATGAACGTTCTTCCTCTTCACTAATTGTTTCTTTAGGTTCTTCTTTAACTTCTTCCTTAACTTCTTCTTCCTTAACTTCTTCTTCCTTAACCTCTTCCTTGACTTCTTCTGTCTTTACTTCTTCTTGTTCGCTTTCAAGAGATTTCATTTCGGCTTTCAAAGTTTCAAGTTCTTCTAAAGACTTAGCTTCAAGTATCTTTTGCTTTAACTCTTCCATGTTAAATCTCCTTTTAAAAGATTTTCGTCCGCACAATTACGAACCCCTCGGTTCTACCACCGATTTATATAAGCCCTATTGCTTTATACCAAGCAAAAAGGAGCGTTATACCACGCTCCTCTTTTAGGCATATAAACATATTAATTTAAAATAAAAACGGCTTATTTTTTATTCTCGCAAGCCAATATTAGTAACATTTTTTGTTTTTCTAGCTCTAACTTCTTTTCAGCTGATTCTTTTTCAAAATCTGCCAAGCTACGTGCAAAAATTGAAGTATCTTCATAAAATGGTTGGTCAACTGCTGACACATCATAAAGTTTATCTATCTCTAAAATTCTACGTGTCTTTGTTTCGTTATCCCATTCGTCCTTTGTAACTGAAAATGCAAAACTCATTTTGTCTACTAGACCTTCTTGTATCATTTTGTAAAAATCTCTACCATGTTGTGTGTCAATTATTCTAGCCCTTACATATAAACCATTGTTATCAATAGAAAGTTCTAATGAGTGGTTTCTTGTACGAGCTAGCGAAAATCCTTCTGAGCTATGATTGTATCTTAAAACACAATCATTCATATCTGTTGTGTCTAGTGCGTTTCTATCAATTACTTCTGTATATTCATAAGTTTGTGGGCTTTCGAACACTACAGCGTAGCCTTCAACAATCATTTCTTTGCTTTCTTGATTGTCTGCTGCTCTTACTTCAAACATTCTTTTCTCTTTCATGCTTAATCTCCCTTCTTACTATTTACTTGGTATTCATTTGCGATTGTCGTATCTATTGAGTTCAAAGATTGTAAAATTCTTTGTCCTTCTTCTCCTCCTAGTGGTGGCAAGCCTAGAACTTCTCTTGCTTCGTCTACACGTAAGTAACCATAAGAAGATGTGTTCTTGATTAGGTTTACCTTACTATCTAGTGGAGCATACATCAACCTGTTCGTTGTAAATATAATCTTATGACCTTTTTTAATTGCTTCTTTATTGAATAGCTTATTTGTAAATTCATGACCCATCTGAATAGCTCTTGGCTCAATTACAGCTTCATAAAATGCGTTCCATTGGTCTGACTTAAAATCACTCTTTACGATATTCTCTGAAATTCCAAAATAATCATATACATTCGAATTGACCATTTTTAATTGGTCAGCATCCAATGTTATTGGTTTTAGATTTACTTCTTGGAACTCTGCTTTACCATCCAACGAAGCAATACCACTTTCATTTTCTAGGTTGATATAATCGTTTACGAATTTTTGTTTACTTGCCTGAATATCTTTTTCCTTTAGCATTGCGTTAGTGAACTTCAAAATACCCTTTAAAGTAGTTGATGTCTTTATTGCGTTCTTGATTCCTTCACTTGCCACATGTGTTGCTTCCAAATCTGTTTTTAGTGCATTATCTAACGTTCCAAAAATGTCATTTTGGTTATAGAATAATCGTAAGTGTATAAGCTCTAGGTATGGTAACATATACGTTTTGCCATTCATAAACATAAATTCTAAGTACAATTTTCCATTTTCGTCTTCGTATAATTGATATGAAGATGCCATTAAAGGGTAAAAGCCTTGTACTATTCCTAATTTGTTTCTATGAATATACACAAAAGCGTTCTTGTCCGAATACAGCATTGATATTATTTTGTAGATAAAATCAAAGGTATTCATTAATGGGTTAGGTTTGTTACTCAACAAATAATTAATCTGTGAGCTTACTTCCTTTGATAAACTACTTTCAATATGTTTTGGCTCTAACTTAGCACAATGTGTCGCTATTCTGTCTATACATTGCCTTGCTACCTTTTGGTCATATTCTTTATTGCCTATTCCTGTATAAACGGCATTATAACCATTTAAAAGCTGTAGTTGAGTGGTATTCTCAACTATTCTAGGTCTTACATTAAAAAGTCTTTGTAAAAAACTCCTCTTTTCCATTATTCCTCCTGTACCGACAAATAATCATTTATATTCTCATATAGAACTGCGTACGCAATAATCAAACTTACTGCTCCGTCTATTCTTGCTCTCTGTTTTTGACCTTTAACAGGTCTTATGTTGTCGTTTTCGTCCCTCTTCACGTTAGTATTTACCAAGCACCACTTTAGAATTGGGTTGTTGTTATATATTACATTCTTTTCTATTAAATCGGCTTCTAGCTGTTTCATTGGGTTTGATAAGGTTTTTACACCTTGTCGTACTTCATAAGCTTTAAAACCACATCTGTCCATCTCTTGAATCCAATAATTTGAGTTCCAAGGGTCATAGCCAATCCACAATGTATTAATCTTATAATCGTCTTTCATTCTTATAAACCATTGTGTTACTTGTGAATAGTCTACTTTAGCACCTTCGCATATTGTAACTAAGCCTAGTTTCTCCCATTTGTCATAAGGTGTCTTATCGTCCTTAATTTTGTACTCTAAATTAGCTTGTGGTATGAAGTATTGCTGCAAAACAAACTTTTTGCCCTTTCTAAATACTAGAATAGTAGCGCACGTAAGGTCAGTTGTTGCCGATAAATCTACGCCACCTACTCCATACGTATCATATATATCTTCTTCCGTGTATTTTTCTTCGTTATTTATATCTTCGAAAGTTAGCCACCTATCTTGTTCACTTTGACGTATATTAAAGTCCTTACATAGCAAATTTACTAACTCCGATGGGTTGTTTTTAGCTCTTTGAACCTTATCACGCAAGTCTTTTATGTTTTTCATTACTCCAAGCCCTGGATTTGCCTTATACCACTTCTTTTCGTCTTGCCACTCTGTCGCTTTATCTAGTTCGTATATTACTGGCAATATAGTTTCGTCTACTACATTTGACTTTCCTTCATAGCCATCTAGCACGTCACTACAATAATCGTATTCATTATCGAACACACTCTCTCTTATAGTTCCCATTGTTGACGTTTCAAGCAGTATTGGTTGGTCACGTGCGCTCATTGAGTCGTACATTACGTCTAATAAGTTCTTGTCCTTCCATGCGTGAATCTCGTCAGCCACAACAAACGAACTATTTAGACCATCTAATGAGTTCGAATCGCTAGCTAATGCTTTAAATTGGCTATTAGTCTTGTCGTAATACATGCCCGTTATTAAGCATCTAGTCCTTTTAGCAAGCTCTGGTGATTGCTTAACCATTCTTTTGGCTTCTTCCCATACAATCTTTGCTTGGTCACGTTTTACAGCGACAGCGTAACATTCAGCTCCGCCTTCTTCGTCCATCATTAGCATATAATTGCCTAGTCCACTATCTAAAGTTGACTTGCCATTTTTTCTTCCAACTAAAAAAACTGCCTTCTTATATTTTCGAAGTCCAGTTTCCTCGTCTATAAATCCATATAATGCCTCAATAAAGGCTTTTTGGTATAATTCTAATTTAATTGGTTGTCCAGCCCACTTGCCTTTTGAATGTCTACAAAATTGCTCAATGAACCTTATTGGTCTTTGCCCTTTATGTTCGTCAAAAATAAAGCGGTGCGTTTCTTCTTCGTCTGTTATTGAATTATAGAACGTTATCTCTTTTGGGTTTTCAATATCATGTACTAATTTTTTATAGACACATAATATTTTTGCACACGCTTTATCTGGGTTAGCTACAAGGAAATCATAATATTCTTTGATGTAGCTCATTGAAACACCTCGAAGGCGTCAACTTCTTCTTTAACTTCCACAGGAATTAAGTCATTTATTTGCTTAATTACACTTGTGAAGTTCTTTATCATTCCATTATACGCATTGGTTGCTGGATTTAACCTTTCTATGCTATAACTTCCTTGGCTCATTTCAGTAACAGAACCTTTTTCTTCAATTTCCTTTTCTAACCTTTTTAGTTCTTCTTGCATGAATATAGCTCTTTGCAATAACGTTAACCCCATTTTCCCTTTTGGGTCGTTTTCGTCAAACTTCTCAGCTATACTTTCTAAATTAATGTTCAAATTTACTTTCTTTGGCATAACATCCCATCCTCGTCAAAATAATAATCGTCTTGATTTCCGTGTATCTCTTTGTGGCAGCTATCACATACAAATTGTAAATTCTCCAAGCCGTACATTAAGTTATCGTCCATATAGTTCATATCTGTGATTGGTTCTAAATGGTGTACGATTTTCCCTGGGTTATATATGCCACGTTCCAAACATCTCTCACAGAAACCATTCGATTCCATTTGTTTCAATTTCCTAACCTTTTTCCACTTCTCGCAATTGTACCTTTTCTCAATTAGTGGGTTATCTCTATATCGCATTATTTCTTCTTGCTATTAGTTTTTCTAGTTGTAGTCTTTTTAGTAGCAGTTTCAACTTCTTCTGGTTTTACGGCTTCTTCAACTATCTCTCTGATATTATCTATAAATGTACCATGATATGGGTTGTTACCACTTAAATAGTCTACATCTGCTTTGGTTAGGTCTTTGATTATTTCACCTTTTTTGAATTCACCATGTGATTTGAATTTTGCAAAAGTGAAGTTTCTAATTACTCTTGCTTCGTACATCGTATTTCCTCCTTAAAAATAAATAAGCGGAGTCTTCCTCCGCTTCTGCTGTTATAGGAAATTGAAAACATGAACAACAAAGTTATGCTTTCCACTTGGCTACAAGACGAATCAAGCAGCCAAGGCACATCCCCTAACTAACACTACTACTAGCATAACAATATCATATGGTCTGTTCGTAATTCCACTCGATATTTCGTGATTTGATTGGATTTTGAAAAAGTGGGTTTTCTCGAAAATTGGTCTGCGAAATTTTCGAAGGGCGGGCGAC
>Ga0247608_10001219_pt1 | contig 36598 bp, 28 predicted proteins | sample 176DNAGHGlowgp2_FD_193490 | JGI IMG/M metagenome (GOLD analysis project Ga0247608, IMG submission 193490) | Sheep rumen microbial communities from Palmerston North, Manawatu-Wanganui, New Zealand - 1766 DNA GHGlow gp2 | ecosystem: Host-associated > Mammals > Digestive system > Stomach > Rumen ...
CCTTTCCGACGGCGTCAACATCGAAATCAAGAGCGGCCTGGAACTGGGAGAAACCGTTCGCGGCCCTCAAATCATCAGCAGCAGCAAATAAGCCATGAAAGCCTTACTGATAAGCCTGGCCCTTCTTGCGCAGGCCCCCGGCGACACCCTCCCCGACCTCTCCCGGCCCTGGACGCTGGAACAGTGCACCGCCTGGGCACTGGAGCACAATCTCACCGTAGCCCAGCAGGAAATCAACCGCGAAAGGAGCGCCGTCGATAAGAATACGGCCGACTGGTCCTGGACGCCCGGCGTCAGCGCATCGGCCGGTGAGAACTGGAGTTTCGGCCGCGGAATCGGCGGGAACAACACCTACGAGCGGGGCAACACCGCCTCCACCAACTTCAACCTGAGCAGCAGCATGACACTCTTTGACGGACTGGCCACGCCGGAGCGCATCAAACTGGCCCGGCTGAACCTGGAGAGCGCCACCGCCGACCTGGAGAAAGCCCGGGACGACATCCGTGTCTCCGTAGCCAGGGCCTATGTCCAGATTCTGTACAACCACGAGATCCTGGACGTAGCCCGGGAGCAACTGAAAATCGACTCCCTGCATGTGGTCCGGCTGCAGGGGCTCCATGACAACGGAAAGGCCTCCGCCGCCGAACTCTCCCAGCAGAAAGCCTCCCTGGCCCAGAGCCGCCTCACGATGGTGCAGGCCCGAAACAACCTCCGCGCTTCCCTGCTGGACCTTGCGCAACTGCTGGAGTTGCCCGTCTGGGAAGGCTTCCGGGTGGAAAGGCCGCAGTTGGAAATGGAAGACCTCTACCTCAGTTCCCCGGACGACATCTTTGCCGACGCCGTGGACATCCGTCCCGCCATCCGGGCCGAGCAACTCCGCCTCCGGGGTGCCGAACGGAGCATCCGGATCGCCCATGCCCAGCACCTTCCCTCCCTATCCCTGTCGGCCGGCATGGGAACCAACTACTACACCTCCTTCGGCACACAGGGCTTTTGGGAGCAGTTGAACAACAATTTCAGCCAATATGTGGGCCTCTCCCTGAGCATTCCCATCTTCACCCGCTTCACCGCCCGGAACCAGCTGCGCACGGCCAAACTGAACAAAACGAACCAGGAAATCCAGTTGCAGCGGGTCAAGAACGCGTTGTACAAGGAAATTGTCCAGGCCTGGAACGGCGCCGTGGCCGCCCGTGCCAAGTGGGATAGTTCCCGTGAAGCCAAAATCGCCGCGGAAGACGCCTTTGAACTCCAGCAGGCCAAATACGAAAACGGGAAAGCCACGCTTACTGAATTCAACGAAGCCCGGAACCGCCTGGTGAAAGCCCAGTCCGACGCGGTCCAGGCCACCTGCGAATACCTTTTCCAAGCCCATCTGCTGGAATTCTACCGGGGTGGAGAACTGACGCTGTAGCCCCAAGAAAATGCCCAAAAACATGACCAAGATTGAAAAAAACGGTATCTTTGTCTAAAATTCGCTAGCATGATTCAGGAAAACACCATCGACAAGGCCTTGAAAGACCTGTTTGGACAAATCGAGTTCCAGGCGGAACCCGCAGGATTGTATGACCCGCTTCGGTACATGATTGCCATCGGAGGCAAGCGCCTCCGTCCCAAACTGTGCCTGCTTGCCTATGGCGTTTTTGCCGAAACGATAACGCCCGCCGCCCTGGAAGCGGCTGCCGCCCTGGAAATCCTTCATTCCTTTACCCTGATCCACGACGACATCATGGACCGCAGCCCCCTTCGCCGCGGCCACGAAACCATCTGGAAAAAATGGGGCGGAGACGCCGCCATCCTCAGCGGAGACGCCATGTGTATCGAAGCATTCAAACGGATTGCCAAACTTCCCGGGCAAGTGCTTCCGGAAGCGTTGGCACTGTTTTCCCGCACCTCGGCGGAAGTGTGCGACGGACAGCAACTGGACATGGAATTCGAGCATCGCTCCCGGGTGGAGATGCCGGAATACATGCGTATGATCGGCCTCAAAACCAGCGTTCTGCTGGCCTGCTGCGCACAAATGGGCGCCCTGGTGGCCGGAGCCGACGGGGCCGCGCAGCAAAAATTGTACGACTTTGGCTACAACTTGGGCCTGGCCTTCCAGGTGGCCGACGACTATCTGGACGCCTATGGGGACGAGCGTGTGTTTGGCAAGCCCATCGGCGGTGATATACTGAATGCCAAAAAGTCCTGGCTCACCATCCGGGCGGAGGAACTGGGAGCAAAAGGCATCGCAGAAGTCCTGAATGCCCCGGCTCTGACGCAGGAGGAAAAAACGGCCAAGATCGCCCGCATGAAAGCCCTTTATGACAGCGTTGGCGTGGCCGACGCCGCCAGGCAGGAAATCAAACGCCTGAACAACTGCGCCACCGACGCCCTCGCTTCCCTCCCCGAAGACGGGAAGCAGGTTCTTCTTCGTTTTGCCAACGCCCTTACGGGCCGTACTTTCTAATCGGCAAGTTGAAATACCACGGAGGAGTTGGCCCCCAGGATGAGGGTCTGGTCCTTGATTTGCGCCGTGCCCAGGAGGGCGACCGGGCGGGACATGCTGTCTGTCACCTTCACTTCCTTCTGGCTGGTGGCGATGTTGTGGACAACCAGGAGTTTCTGGCTGCCGGAAGACATGTACCAGGAAGCGATGGAAGATCCGGTGAGGCCGGCATGGGTCATTTCGCCATCGGCCAGGGCCGGATAGGTGTTGCGAAGACGGGACCAGGTCCGATAGACGTTCAGGACCGAGTTCGTGTTCTCCTTCTGGGCCGCCACCGAATTGGCCGCCTTCACCATGTTGTAATCCGTGAGATCGCTCTTGTGGTTATCCGAAAGGGCGTATCTGGGCAGGTCCGTCAGGCCGGCATCCCAGGCGATGGGCTGCCGTACGGGAGCGTCCGTACTTCCCTTCTTGCCATAGTACCCCAGTTCTTCGCCCTGATAGAGGAAGGGCTTGCCGGGCGTAGAAAGAAGGATGGCGGCCGCCTGCTTCTCCTTGGCCTCGTTCTTCCCGACCCACTCGGCGAAGCGGTCCTGGTCGTGATTGGTGAGGAAGATGGACGTGATGGCATCCGGACGCACGGCCTTGTGGTCGGTAAGATAGCCGTTCACGGCATTCACATAACCGGTGGCATCGTGGTTACCCAGCATGCCGCTCACCATGCCGCCGTAATTGAATTCGAAGTTGGAAATAAGGCCCTTGTAGTACTGCTTTTCAATGCCGTGGTCTTCCCAGGCTTCGCCCACCATGAAGATGTTGTCACTGTGGCCGGCGGCCTTGTAAGCCGCGTTCACGGCATCGTACCAGAGCGACAGGAAACGCTGGTTAGGGGTAATCTGCGCATTGTACACCCACAGCACGGCATCCAGGCGGAAGCCGTCCACCCCCATGTTCACCCACTTGGTGGCCGCCGCGACAGTTTCCTTGAATGCGGGGGAAGTCTCGCAGGAGGTATATGCGCCGTAATTCACATCGGGCATATAACTTCCGAAGGCCCCGAAGTAATACGTGGCCTCGCCGAAGACGATATCGGCCGCAGAACTGCTGTTGTCCAGTTTGAAGGGCTTGCCCAGGGTGATGATGGTGTTTCCGGGAGCGCCGCCGTATTTGGTGCCGGAGGGCCAGGAATTATCGTTGGAGGTGCGCACCAGGAAGCCCCACTCGGTATCCACGTCCAGGGTAAGTTCAAAAATGCCCGTAGAAGTCTCGTACATGCCCAGGCTGCCCCGGTTGCCCACATGGATCCAGCGGGTGGCATTGGCGGTGTTGGGAGACTGGGGCGCCTCCGTGGTTTCCGTCACGGTGACATACTTGGCGCTGCCGGTCCAGTCCACCTTGAAGTGCAGCCGTCCCTTGTAGCCGATGTTATCGCCGCCCAGGGAGAACCAACTGCCCATTCCGGCCGATTTGGAGCCGCCGTAATTCTCTACCCGGCCTGCGACGGCATCGGAAGAGGGATCGGTGGAAAGAACGTAATAATCTCTGTACGGACTCTTTGCAGGGTCGGCCTTCAGGCTCTGGAACCAGGCGTGTCCCAGGCCCGTATGGTTGAGCACGAAATCCATGTAAATCTTGATTCCCTTGGCATGGGCGGCGTCGATGAGCGACTGGAAATCGGCCTCCGTGCCGAAGAGCGGATTCAGGGACATATAGTCGTTCACGTCGTAGCCGTGATAACTGTCCGTGGGATGCGACGGCGACAGCCAGAGGGCGGTGACACCCAGGTCGTCCAGATAGTCCAGGTGTTTCTCGATACCCTTGAAATCGCCCACGCCGTCCCCGTTGGAATCGGCGAAGGAATAGACCAGGAGTTGATAAGTGGTGCCGGAGCGCTTGGTGCCGTCAAAGGTGGCCGGAGAAGGGACCACCTCGATTTTTCCTGCGCCGGCCTGGGTGACGGAGACGCTGGCGGTCTTGCTGCCGCCACTGATGGTGATGCTGCCTGTCCGGGCGCCCACGGCCGTATTGGCATCCACCGTTACCGAAACGGAGGCGTTGCCGCCGCCGGATGTGGGCGAAACATGCATCCACGCCGCCGAAGCCGAGGCCGTCCAGGCCGATGACGAAGTGACCGACACCAGTTTGGTGGAGGTGTCCTCGTCGGTGAAGGAAAGGGTGGCCGGCGACACGGAAAGGGTTTCCACGGGCTCCGGAGTGATGGGCTCCTTGCCGCCACAGGCTGCAAGACAGAAAGCAGCCGTCAGTATCCAGACAAATCTTTTCATGGTACGGGTATTTGGCAGACGGGCGTCCGGTCAAGGGCGCCCGCCTGAAAAAGTTTATTCGATGGTGCCGGTTCCGGCATTGAAGTCAAGGGTGACTTTCTGGCCGGCATTCACGTTCACGCGCTCCTGGTCTCCGCCGTTGCCACGATAGGCAATCTTGCCGTCCAGGATGATGAACTCACGGGTCCACCAGTCGGAGGCGGCGATGGAGGAAGCCGCGTAGATGCGGAGTTCGCCGCTGGCCGCCACGGTGAGCGAGAGTTTGCCGTCGGCCGCGGTGAAGAGGGCATTATCCATGGCCTCGTTCCAGCCGCCGAAGCAAGCGCCGATACCATAGACCTTGGCGGGCTCCACGCAGACCTTCTTGTTTTCGGTGTCCACATAAATCATGTACACGCCGTTCTCGGCCACGAAGCAGTTGCCGTCAGATACGGTATAGCCGCTGTCTTCGCCCAGTCCGGTGAAGTCTCCGTTCCACTCCTTCACGGCGCAGAACTTGAAGCCCTTGCCGGCCTCGATGGAACGGATGGCCCAGAAGTGGCCGGGCTTTCCGTTGACGGGGGTCATGTCCACGATGTAATCACCGGTCCAGTCCCATCCGCCGACACCGTCGCCGATGATGTACATGGTCTCCGGCAGGGAGGGAGCATCGCCGGTGTACTCACCCTCGAGGGTGATGGTCTCGGCAGCGGGGTCATAGACCACGACCACCTTGGCGTCACGTCCCACCTTGATGTTGGAACCGTTGTTCTCCACGGCGAAGGCCTGTCCCAGTTCGGCGAAGGCACCGCCCCGGTTCACATCCCAGGCCTCGTTCTGGCGGATCTTGATTTCGTCGGCGGCGCCCAGTTCAATCTCGTTGGAGACGAGTTTGCCATCCCTTTCAAAGAGGATGCGGTCGGGAACGCCCCAACTGTTGATGGTGCCCACGACACCCCAGTAAGCGGGGTCGGTACCGGCTTCGGCCACCAGGAGAACCTCTTCGGCCGGGAAGAAGTACACATCCACTGCACCGTCGATACCGGGCTTGATGTTGGTGCCGCTGGCATAGGCCTTCACGGCCGTACCCAACTTGGAGTCACCGCCGAAGTTCTCGGCCCAGTCGTTATTGTAACGGACCTTGATCTCGTCGGAAGCGGTAACCGCCACATTGCGGGCCACCAGATAACTGTGGTTGGCCTCCTCCCTCAGGGGAGTATCGGGCGTATCGCCCCAACTGTTGATGGTGCCCACGACACCCCAACCGGCGGTAGAAACGGTGATGGCGCCGGCATTGGTGTCAAAGGTGACGATGTAGTTGCCTTCCTCCACGGTGATGTTGTCACCGCCGGGAACAGCCTCAAACGGCTCGCCGATGGCGGTCATGACACCGCCCACGTTGGTGTCCCAACCGTGGTTGTAACGGATCTTGAAGCCGCCGCTGATCTTGGTGACAGGGCTGGTCCAGACACCGTCGCTTTCGGTCATGTCCACATCGCCGCCCCAACTGTTGAAGTCTCCGATCAGGGACCACACGTTTCCTTCGGACACGGTGATGGTGAGATTCTCGGTATCCAGGACCACCTTGTAGAAGCCTGCGCCGACCTTGATGTTGTCACCGCCGGCGACAGCCTCGAAGGGCTCTCCGAGGGCGGTCATCACGCCACCGTAGTTCTCGTCCCAGGCGCCGTCCTTGCGCCACTTGAACTCGGTGTCGCCTTCGGCCGTGATGTAAGCGGTCCATACATTGCCGTTCTGGGTGGCCAGAACATCGTTGTCCCAGTCTCCGTTGAGGCCGATGATGTTCCAACCGGTCACGGTTTCGGGCTCTTCGGGTTCGTCACTGCCGAGGATGTAGGAGACCTTGGCACCGGAGGCGCCCGTCACCTTGGCGGTGCCGGCACCCGGATTCACGAACAGGTCGAACACGCCGTCGGCACCCACCTTGATGTTGGCGCCGTCCTGCGTCACGGTGAAGTCGGTGTCCAGGCCGCCATACTCGCCGCCCAGGTTCTCGGCCCAGTCGGCATCCTTGCGGAACTTGAACTCGTCGGCGGCAGCCAGAGGAACGCTCAGGGCCACGTGGGTGGTACCGTCGGTAATCATGGCGATGTCACCATCCCAGTTGATGCCGGCAAGGGACAGGGCGCCGATCACGGACCAGGTGCTGGCCTCGGTGAACTCGGGATACGGGTCATAGGCGTTGGCAATCCAGGCCTGGCCGTTTTCGTTGAAGAAGATGTCGTACACGCCGGCGGCGCCCACCTTGATGTTGGGGCCGTCCTGCGTCAGGGAGAACTCATTGTCAAGGCCGCCGTAATCGCCGCCGAAGTTCACACCCCAGTCGGCATCCTTGCGGAACTTGAACTCGTCGTCGGCGCCGATGGTCACGTGGGCGGCCACATGGTTGCCCTTGCCGTCGGTCCACATCACCAGATCCTTGTCCCAGTTCATCTCATAAGCCGCAACGGCTCCGATGACGGTCCAGGTGCTGATTTCGGTGTATTCCTCGTACGGGCTGCCCTGCGGCAGCGTGACCTCGAAACCGTCCACATTGATGTGGCCGGCAGCCTCCAGGTAACCGTTCCGGAGATTGTCACGGGCGGCCTCCTGCATGGAAGCGCGAAGGGCCATTTCCAGGGAGACGACGGAGCCTTCCTGGATGCCCTGGGCAATCAGGGTGCGGCAAAGGCCGGTTTTGGCAACGCTGATGATATTGCCGCTGACGGTGGACGGGAGGATCTTGTTCACACTGTTGCCATTCACTTTCAAAAGTACCAGCGAATGGTTCACCGGCATTTTCTGGTTGAAACTCTGGTTGAAGGAACCGGCGGTGAAGTCCACAAAGACTCCGTCCTCGGTCACATCATAGGAGTTCACGACAGGAGCGGTGCCCTTGCTCTCGTCGAACTGCACCAGTTCCTGTTTGGCGCAGGAAACGGCGGCGAGAGCGGCCGCACCTGCTATGATGATGGATAAAAATTTCTTCATAAGGCAGTACAACGATTAATAGCCGGGGTTCTGCTTGAGGTTGGAGTTGGCCAGACGGTCGCTGTCCGGGATCGGGAAGAGGGCCCGGTGGCCGTCCACGTCACGACCGTCCTGGGTTTCGCCCTTCCACTGCCAGTTGTAACCGGAAGTGAACTTGCCGAAACGGATGAGGTCGGAGCGGCGCCAGCACTCCTGATAGAGTTCGCGGGCGCGTTCGTCCAGGATTTCATTCAGGTCCAGGGAGAACACGGGGTTCAGGCCGGCACGTTCACGCACCTGATTGAAGGCGGCAAGGCCGTTGCAGGAAGCACCGCGGGCCTCGCATTCGGCAGCCATCAGGAGCACGTCGGCATAGCGCATGAGCGGGAAATCGGTATCGACGAAACCGGCTTCCTGACCGGAACCGCCGTCGCTGGTGCGGTTGAGGAACTTCATGAAGGCATAACCGTTGGTGAAGTCACCGATATCGTCGATGCTGGCCTGCTGGGTATCCGTGTAGAAGAGTTTGCGCTGGTCGTCATTGGTGAACTTGGCAAAGAACTCGGGAGTCATGCGCAAGCCGCCCCAACCGGAGGAAATGCCGACGGAGGCCGGATCCATCTGACCGCCCGTGGAGGCGAAGATGATGTAATTGGTGCAGCCATAACTCTGGGTGTACACACCGTCCTGCTGGATGGCAAAGATGATTTCGTCGGTGCAGCGGTCGTTGTCGGCCAGGAACAGTTCCTGATAGGCGGGATAAACGCCGGCCGACGTGGTGTGCAGGCTGTAACCGTCGTCCATGAGGTCTTTCAGGATGGTGGCGCAATCGTTCCAGCGGGCCGATCCCGTATAAACCTCGGCATTCAGGTAGAGCTTGGCCAGCAGGAACTTGGCGGCGCCCATGCTCACATGGCCGGCTGCCACATTGTCCTTGCCGGGAAGGCTGTTGCCGGCGATGATGTCTTTCAACTCATCTTCCAGCCAGGTGAAAAGATCGGCACGGGAGATCTGCTCGGGATTGGTTCCCACCACGTCATCCTCGGTTGCGAAAGGAACACTGCCGAAGCAGTCGATGGCATGGTAATAGGCGATGGCGCGGAGCACGCGGGCCTCGGCCAGGTAGCGGTTTTTCACACCGGCGTCGAAATCGGTCTTCTCCACTTCGCGGATGAACTCGTTGGCCGAAGCCACCTGCATCAGCAGACGGGAGTAGAAGGCATAGATGAAGGTGTCGTCGGTGGTCCAGTTCATGTAATGGAAATTCTTGATGGTCTGGTCGTTCCAGCCGCAGACACTTTCGTCGGTGGTGAGTTCCTGGTGGTGATACAGGCCGCGGATGTACTGAGAAGCACCGCCGTCGAGACCGGAGATGGAAGCATCGCCGTTGGGTCCGTAATAACCCGAAGTGGCAAAGCCCAGATACACACCGGAAATATAGGAATCAAGCGCGGACTGGGAGGTGAGCACCTTGTCCACGGTATTGGCGTTGGGGTCGATCGGCGTCACATTCAGATCACCCACGCAGGCAGTCAGGGCTGCAGCGGCAGCCACAATGCCTAAGATATTTTTGATGGTTTTCATACTATGCGTGCCGGATTAGAAGTTAAACTTAACACCTACGATGAAGGTTCTCGGACGAGGGTACACCGTACCGTCGACACCGCCGAACACTTCCGGATCGATTCCGCTGTACTTGGTGATGGTGCAGATGTTCTGGACCGTACCGAAGACGTTCAGGGAAGCGGGTCTGTCAGGATCCACGTTGAAGAGTTTGGGGAAGGTGTAACCGATGGTGAAGTTGTCCAGTTTCAGGAAGGAACCGTCCTGGAGATAGTAGTCGGACAGGTACTGTGCCTGGGTGAACATGGACTTGGGAGCGGAGGCGACGCGGTTCGACACGAAACTGTTGGTCCACAGGTCGGCCAGCATTTCGGTATCGGAAGCCACATTGTTGTACACCCAGTTGCCGATGGAGGCGTGACCGGAGAGGGCCGCCGTCCAGTTCTTCCAGTTGAAGGAAGTGTTGAAACCGAAGGTGTAGTCGGCATCGGCATGGTGGGACATCACCTTGTCGTCGGCCGTGATGGTGCCGTCGCCGTTCTGATCTACATAGACGCCGTTGATGGGGGCGCCGTTCTTGTCATAGACCTGCTGGTACAGATAGAAGGTGCGCATGGGATAGCCCACCTGAATCAACTGCACATTGTTGCCGGTACCGCCGGAGATGCCGCCGGTCTCGATGCCGGCCGCGTTCTCGTCGGAGGCGGTGAGTTTGGTGACCTTGTTCTTGTTGTAGGCCATGTTCACACCCAGGGTCCAGTTGATGTCGCGGGTCTCGACCAGAACGCCGTTGAGGTCGATCTCATAACCCATGTTGGTCATGGAGCCGATATTGGTGTTCAGGTAGTTGGTCAGGTTGGAAAGGCCCGGAACCGGGATGTAGTTCAGGATGTCGCGGGTATCGCGCTTGTACACATCCACGGATGCGGTGAGGCGGTCATTCCAGAAACCGAAGTCGATACCGGCGTTGTAGGTGGTGGTGGTCTCCCACTTCAGGTTGGCACTGTAACCCAGGGCCACGACCGGAGCGCTGTAGGAGCCGCCGTTCACGAAATAGTAGGAACCGGGCGTGTTGATGGAGAGGAACTGGGCGAAGGTATCGTAGTAGCCGCCCACTTCCTGCTGACCGGTTTCACCCCAGGACAGACGGAGTTTGAGGGTGGAGACGGGTTCCACGTTCTTCAGGAAACTTTCGTTCTTGATGTTCCAGCCCAGGGCAACGGAGGGGAAGATACCCCACTTGTTGTTCTGGAAGCGGGAAGTACCGTCGGCACGGATGGTGGCCGTAATCAGGTAACGGTCGGCGAAACTGTAGTTGGCACGGCCGAAGAAGGAAATGAGATAGAGTTCACCCTTGCCTTCGGTGTTGGACATTTCCAGCCTGTCGGAAAGACGGTATTTGTAGTTGTGGTTGTTGCTCCAGAAGTGCTGCCAGGAGTAACCGGCCATGAAGTCCACGAAATGCTTCTCGGCGAAGGTGTGGCTGTAGTCGGCATAGAACTCGAGGGTGGTGTTCCGACGGGTGTAGTCATAGTCCGTGTGGGAACCGCCGCCGGATTCGGTGGTGTTGTGGATGGATTCCTCGGAACCCTGGGCAATCTCGGTGACACCGTTGGACTTGGCCCAGTCGATACCCAGGTTCAGGTTCAGGCGCAGGTCCTCGAAACCGTGGACCTTGTAGTCGAACTGGCTGTTGCCGATGAAACGCAGGGCGTTGGAGAAGTCGCGCTTGGAGTTCAGGAGGGCGACCGGGTTCATGGTAGCCATGGTGTTGGGGTTGCCGGAGAGGTCGAACCAGGTGGTGTAGCCGTTGATGCCGTTACGGTCATAGACCGGCTTGGTAGGGTCGTAGTGGTTGGCGGCACCGATGGCGCTCTGGTTGGCGTAGGTGTTCACGGCATAAGTGCCCTTACCGTTCAGGTTCACGGTCAGGTGCTTGTCGAAGAATGTGGGGGCCAGGTTGAGGGCCAGGGTCCAACGGTCCATCTCGGAACCCTTCAGGGTACCGTTCTGCCAGGTGGCGCCACCGGAAACACGGTAAGGAAGGACCTCGCCGATGCGGCCGCTCAGGCTCAGGTTGGCATCCACGGAAGGGGCCACCTGGTAAATCTGGCGCTGCCAGTCGGTGTTGGTGTTCCCCAGGGCAGCCTCTGCGGCGGAATTGGGGCCGTAGAATTCCCGGATGAGGGAACGGATGCCGTTTGCATCCAGCAGGTTGTTGTACTTGGCGATGGTGTTCACCGAAGTGGTGACGTCGGCCGACAGGTGCGGACGCTTGTCACCGACCTTGGCGCCCTTCTTGGTGGTGATCACGATAACACCGTTGGATGCCCGGGAACCGTAGATGGCGGTGGCGGAGGCGTCCTTCAGGACGGTGAAACTCTCGATGTCTTCCGGGTTGATGGAAGACAGGGCGTCGGCCATGCCGGAGATGCCGTCGTTGGACACGGGCAGGCCGTCGATCACGTACAGAGGAGTGTTGGAAGCATTGATGGAGGAGCCGCCACGGATGCGGACGGTAGCGGCGGAACCCGGCATACCGTCACCGGCCGTGACCACCACACCGGCGCTCTTGCCGCGCAGGAGGTCGGCCGGGGAGGTGATGACACCCTTGTTGATTTCATCAGCCTTCACGGTAGAAACGGAACCGGTGAGGTCGCTCTTCTTGACAGTACCGTAACCGATGATCACCACCTCGTCCAGGAAATCGGTATCCTCCTGGAGGGTGATGGTGGCGGGCACGGCAGAGGCCGTAAAGACTTGGGTCGAATAGCCGATGCAGCTGATTTCCACCACTGCATTGGCACTGGAAACGGTGAGGGTGAAGTCGCCGTCGAGACCGGTGGAAACGCCATTGGTCGTTCCCTGTTCGATCACCGAAGCCCCGATGACGGGGCCGATGGCATCTACCACCACACCTTTAACCTGGTATCCGCCCTGGGCGAATACGGTAGCGCATGCTGCGAGCAGCACTGCGATTGCGGTTAAAATCCTTTTCATTAGTGTGTAGTTAATTGATAATTATTTGGTTTCGATAAATCTCACGCAAACGGCTCCCAGCACCAGGAACACCCCGGCAATGAGCAGCATGGCCGGCTGGCTGCCCCCCACGAGGGAGAGCACCAGACCGCCCGTGGCGGCCGCCACGATCTGCGGCAGGCAAATGGTTCCGTTGAACAGGCCCAGATAACTTCCCATGTAGGGGCTCCCCTCCAGGGCGTTGGTGAGGAGGGTGAACGGGAGGGCCAGCATGGCGGCCCAGGCAAAGCCGATGAGGAAGTAACTCACGAACAGCAGGTACTGGTTGTGGATGAACATCACGGAGGCAAAGCCCAGGGCTCCCGCCAGGAGGCTCACCACATAGGCCAGTTTGATATTCTTGAAGCGGGGTATCATGGCCGCCCACACGAGCGAGCCGATGGCCTGGACGGCAAACAGCACGCCCACCCAGTTTCCGGCCGTCTGATAAGCCTCGGAGGCCGTATCGGCCGTGTGCCAGACATTGTGGGCGATGGCGCCGTTGGTATAGGTCCACATGTACAGGAACGCGGCCCAGCAGAAGAACTGCACCAGGCCCACCGTCCAGAAGGTCCTGGGGGCCTTGAACAGGAGTTTGAAGAGGCCTTCGCCCTTCTCGTCTTTCTTCTCCTGGAGGTCGAGGCCGTGGAATTCGGCATACTCCTTGGGCGGCATCTCCTTCACGCGGAGGAAGGTGTACAGCACGCAGAGGATGAGGATGGCGGCGCCGCAGTAAAAACTGTAGATGACGCTGTCGGGGACCACACCCTTGGGGGCGGTGTTGGCAATGCCGATCCAGGTGAAGAGGATGGGGAAAATGTATCCCACCAGGGAGCCGGCGTTGCACAGGAAACTCTGGATGCTGTAGGCGGCGGTTTTCTGCTCTTCGTTCACCATGTCGCCCACCATCATCTTGAAGGGCTGCATGGCAATGTTGATGGAGGTATCCAGGAAGATGAGGGAGAACAGGCCGAACCACATGGCCATGTTCAGTCCCAGAAACAGGCGCGTGCTGAAGTGCAGGCTGCCTGCGTTGGGAAGGAAGACCATCACCAGCACGGCGATGATGGCGCCCACCAGCAGATAAGGCTTGCGGCGGCCCATTCTGCACCAGGTACGGTCACTGTATTTGCCGATGAGGGGCTGGACGATCATACCCATCAGCGGAGGCAGGATCCAGAAAAAACTCAACTGATGGGGATCGGCGCCCAAAGTGGCGAAGATACGGCTGATATTGGCGCTCTGCAGGGCATAGGCAATCTGCACGCCGAAAAAACCGAAGCTCAGATCCACCAGTTGGCGGAAAGTCAAGTCACGTTTTTGAGACATTGTGTTATCAGTTTTAGCCAAAAAAGCTATCAAAGGTAGTCATTCATGCGCAACTTTATATTCGCGCGTGCGCAAAAAATGGTTGAATGGACATTTTTTTGCGACGAACGGAATTATTGTGTAATTTCGCAGAGAGTATGAACAAAATATCTACCACATGGTTCATCCATGGCTTCGCCCTGCTGCACGCCGCCGCCTCGGTGGGGTGCTCCCTGCTGGGCTTCCATGACACCCTGGTCCTCACCGCGCTCACCATGTCCATGGCGGTCATCGTATGCCGGCGGGAAAACCTGACGGTGGAACTCACGACCATCTCCCTGGTGCTGGTGAACATCCTGGGCTTCGTGCTGGGAAACCTGACGGCCCGGTGGTTCTTTGAATCGCTTCCCTCCGTCCCCCAGCACGCCCTGGCCACTTTTCTGGTAACGGAGCTGCTGGGCTGGGGGCTTTATGGTTTCGCCCACACCGTGTCTCCCTCGGGAGCGGCCAGTTACGAGCGCAACCTCTCCTGGAGCCGGAACCTGGGCTGGTTCATCCTGGCCATCGTCACCGTCTTCGGAATCCGTGTTTACATGGACACCGCCTATGCCGGAGATCTCTTCGAAGAATCGGCCGTTATCTGGATCCTGGTCATCGTCACCTTCGTTTCGCTCACCTACATGGTGCTGTTTGCCATGCAGATGCAGCGGGAAGCCACCCGGCAGCGCACCCGCCGCCATCAGGCCGAATTCAGTTACATGAATCTGAAGAATCAGGTGAATCCGCATTTTCTGTTCAACAGCCTCAACGTCCTGGACGCCATCGTGGCAGAGGGCACGCGGGAAGAGGCCAGCGAATACATCCACAAGATGGCCGCCATCTACCGCTACCTGATGCAGGTGGAAGGGAAGCGGGTGGTGCCCCTCTCCGAAGAACTCTCCTTCGCCCGTAATTACCGGGACCTCATCCTCATCCGCTTCCCGGAAGGGCTTGCCATCCGGGAAGACGTCCCGCAGCCCTCGGGCTACATCGTCCCCTGCACCCTCCAACTCCTGCTGGAAAATGTCACCAAGCACAATGCCATATCGGCCGATAATCCCCTGACGGTCAGCATCACTTCGGACGGAAGCAGCATCTCCGTCCGGAACAAGCGCATTCCCAAACGGAATTACTCCGGATCCTCCACCGGCATCGGCCTGCAATATATCCGGAACCAATATCGGGACATCGCAGGAGCGGAGATAAAAGTAGAAGAAACACCTGATTATTTTGCAGTTACCGTTCCCATTTTGAAAAATTCCGAATAATTTTTCCTATCTTTGCATCTATGAGAGCCCTCATTATTGAAGACGAAGCACGCGCACGTGAACATATGATCAAACTGCTGGCCGCCAACTTCCCCGAGGTGGAGGTGGTGGGAGCGGTCGGCTCAGTCAAGGACAGCGTCGCCTGGCTGGGGTCCCATCCGGCCCCCGATGTCATTTTCATGGATGTGGAACTGTCGGACGGAAGCAGTTTCGAGATTTTCGCCCAGATGGAAATCCCCTCTCCCGTGGTGATGACCACCGCCTATGACCAGTATGCCATCCAGGCCTTTGAAGTGCACGCCGTGGACTACCTCCTCAAACCCATCGGCATTCCGGAACTGAGCCGCGCCATCGCCCGCGTGGCGGCCGGAGAAGTAACCCGTCCCAGCAGCGAAACCGTCCGCGCCATCGCCCGCAAAGAGAAATTCCTCATCCGCCTCAACGACCGCATCGTTCCCGTCCGCACAGACGACATCGCCTACTTCTACTCGGAGGACAAAAACACCTACCTGGTTACCCTGGAAGGGCCTTCCTATGTCCTGGACGAATCGCTGGACACCCTTGCCGGCAATCTGGAACCGGCCGATTTCTTCCGGATTTCCCGCAGTTGCATCATCTCGGAGCAGGTGATTGACAGCATTTCCAAACTCATGGGAGGACGCCTCCGCATCACCCTGCGCCGGAACGTCCCTTCCCTCACGGATTTCACGGTTTCCCGTGCCCGTGTCGATTCCTTCCTGGCCTGGCTCCAGCAATAACCCGCCCCCCCGTGCACCAAACCACCCTTTTCGTGCACGGCGCATCGTTTTTCGGCCCCTCGTGCACCAAACCACCCCTTTCCGTGCACGACGCCCTGTTTTTCGGCCCCTCGTGCACCAAACCACCCCTTTTCGTGCACGGCGCATCGTTTTTCGGCCCTTCGTGCACCAAACCACCCCTTTTCGTGCACGACGCATCGTTTTTCGGCCCCTCGTGCACCAAACCACCCCTTTTTGTGCACGACGCATCGTTTTTCGGCCCCTCGTGCACCAAACCACCCCTTTCCGTGCACGGGAATCGTAAAGAACGAGGAATCTGTTTTTTACGATTCGGGCGATTTGTCCCTATATGCTTTTTTTCGTCACAAATATACGTTTTAACCGACGAGGGCTGAGAATATCCCTTACATTTGGCAAAAAATGAGATGCTATGTATTATTCCAGCCCTCCTGCCGAGCAAGCCTTCCTGAATAGCGGAACTTGCTTCCATCTTTATACCAAACCCTTGGAGAACGATCTGTACTTCCATTCTGAAAAAGAACGGCGCCTTGCAGTAAACTATCTCGCGATAGCCGTTACCGAGTCCGCTTGCAAATTGCTGGCTTATTCTATCATGACCAACCATTTTCACTTCATCCTGTCAGGAGAAAGAGAACAGGCTTTATTGTTCTTTGACCGATATCGACAACTTCTCAACAATTATTATTCCCGGCATGGGCGGGGATGCCTGCTGAACCAGACAGAGGCCAGAATCAAGGCGATAGACAATCTGAAGCAGATGCGGAACGAGATTGCCTATGTGATTCGGAATGCCTTTGTGGTATCGCCGGATGTGAATGTTTTTGCCGATCCCTGGTCATCGGGCTTTCTTTACTTCAACCCTCTGCTCATTCTGGAGGGAACGCCGGCTTCTGCCTTGAGCGGCAGAGCTTTACGGGAATTCACCTGCTCCAGAAGCATATCGGCCTTAAACGAGGGAATCTTCGTTAAAGACGGAATGGCACAGGCGTGGAGTTTCGTGGATTATCAGTTGGTGATGTCCTTTTACGACAATGCCCGCCAATTTATATATGCCACCTTAAAAAACGTAGATGCTCAGGTTGAACTATCCCTGACCTATGGCGAAACGTCCAGTTTGACCGATGAAGACTTGCTCCCTGTCTTGTATAAATTGTGTCGGGAGAACCTGAAAACAGACGACCCCTTCAAATTGGACCTGCACGGGAAACAACGGCTAGCCGTCCTGCTCAAGAACAAGTACTACGCCTCAAACGGACAGATTGCCCGTTTGACGAAACTTCCTCTGCAGGAAGTGAACAAGTTGTTTCCGCTGGTTGCGAAGGCTCAGATCAAATAGACACAGAAGCCCACACCCATCAGGAGGCACAGGAAGAAGGTGGACATCACCAGCAGCGGAAGGGCCGGGTCCAGGGCCCTGTCCTCGCGGGTCCACACCATGTGCAGGTGCTTGACGTAGAGCGGAAGGGTGATCACCCACATCCAGTGCCAGACGGACGGCCAGCACAAGAGGCAGTAAGCCGCCATGCACCCCCAGCCCAGGACCATCAGCCCCGTCTGGTAGATGCGGGCTTTGCGGAGTCCCAACTTCAGGGCCACTGTGCTTCGGGTTGCCGCATCCGTTTTCATGTCGCGGATATTGTTCACATTGAGTACTCCCACGGAGAAAAAGCCCACGGCCGATGCCGGAAGCAGCAGTTTCCAGTGCAGGCCGGAGCCCCGGGTGCAGACGAAATACGCCCCCAGCACGGCCACCAGCCCGAAGAACAAGAACACGTAGAGGTCTCCCTTGGCCCGGTAGCCATAGGGATTGGGCCCCAGGGTGTATTTCATGGCGGCCGCAATGGCTCCGGCGCCAAGCATCAGGACCAGGATGGGCGTGATGTCCCAGAGGGTGCCGAAAGCCTTCCAGGTCATGGCCGTCCCGAATACGATGCAAAGCCCCACGAACAGGCCGATGAGCCGCTTCATCTGAGAAATGGTCATCTCCCCGCCATTCAGGCCATACTGAGGGCCTTCCCGCTGGGCGGTATCCGTTCCCCGAAGCACATCTCCGAGCTCGTTGGAAAGGTTGGAGAGAATCTGCAGGCAAACGGTGGTAAGCACGATAAGGATCGCCGTCCAGGGGTTGACCTTCCAGTCGGCCACGGCCAGCAGGATGCCCAGCAGCACACCGGCCGTCGAGAGCGGCAGGGTGCGCAGGCGCATGGATTTGAGAGCTGCTTTCAATGTCATGGGCACAAAGTTAGCAAAAATAACCATCCCGTGCACGAAAAGGGCCGGTTTGGTGCACGAAGGGCCGAAAAACGATGCGTCGTGCACGAAAAGGGCCGGTTTGGTGCACGAGGGGCCGAATGGGGAGGTCAGTCCAGTTTGAGGACGGCCATGAAGGCGCTCTGGGGTACCTGGACGGTGCCGATCTGGCGCATTCGCTTCTTGCCCTCCTTCTGCTTTTCCAGCAATTTGCGTTTACGGGTGACATCGCCTCCGTAACACTTGGCAGTCACGTCCTTGCGTACCTGGCGCACGGTTTCGCGGGCGATGATCTTGGCGCCGATGGCCGCCTGAACGGCGATATCGAACTGCTGGCGGGGAATGAGGTCCTTGAGTTTGAGGCAGATCTTCCGGCCGAAGTCGTAGGCGTGGTCCTCGTGGATGAGCGTCGAAAGGGCATCGGCCGGGTCTCCGTTGAGCAGGATGTCCAGTTTCACCAGGCGGGCCGGGCGGAAATCCGTCACATGATAATCGAACGAAGCATAGCCCTTGGAGATGGACTTGAGTTTGTCGTAGAAATCGAAGACCACCTCGCTCAGCGGGAGGTCGTAATTGAGTTCCACCCGGTCGGTGGTAATGTAATGCTGGCCGATGAGCGTTCCCCGCTTGTCCATGCACAATTTCATGATAGGACCGTAGAAATCGGCCTTGGAGATAATCTGGGCGCGGATATAGGGCTCTTCGATGTGGTCGATCACCGATGCCGGCGGCAGGCCGGAGGGATTGTGGACGTCCACCACCTCTCCCTTGGTGGTGTACACCTTGTACGACACGTTGGGAACGGTAGTGATCACATCCATGTTGAATTCGCGGAACAGGCGTTCCTGCACGATTTCCAGGTGCAGCAGGCCCAGGAAGCCGCAACGGAAGCCGAAGCCGAGGGCCAGCGAACTCTCCGGCTCATAGGTAAAGGACGCGTCGTTGAGTTGGAACTTCTCCAGCGTGGCGCGCAGTTCCTCGAACTTGGAGGCATCGACCGGATACAGGCCGGCGAACACCATGGGCTTCACCTCTTCGAAACCCGCAATGGCCTGGGCGCAGGGACGCTCCACATGGGTGATGGTGTCTCCCACCTTCACCTCCACGGCGGCCTTGATGCCCGTGATGATATAGCCCACATCCCCGGCACAGACCTCTCCGGTCGGGTTGAGTTTGAGTTTCAGGTTGCCGATTTCCTCGGCCTCGTACTCGTTGCCGGTCGAGAAGAACTTCACTTTGTCCCCTTTGCGGAGCACGCCGTTCACCACTTTGAAATAGGCGATGATGCCCCGGAAAGAATTGAAGACCGAGTCGAAGATCAGCGCCTGGAGCGGAGCCTCGGGGTCTCCCTTCGGGCAGGGGACCTTGTCCACGATGGCATCCAGCACCGCCTGGACACCCTCTCCCGTCCGGGCCGATACCCGCAGCACCTCTTCCGGGTCGCAGCCCAGCAGGTCGCACACTTGGTCCTGGACCAACTCCGGCTGGGCCGAATCCATATCGATCTTGTTAAGCACCGGAATAATCTCCAGCCCATGGTCGATGGCCTGGTAAAGGTTGGAAATGGTCTGGGCCTGAATACCTTGCGAAGCGTCCACCACCAGAAGGGCCCCTTCGCAGGAGGCGATGGAACGGGACACCTCGTAAGAGAAGTCCACGTGACCGGGCGTGTCGATCAGATTGAGCCGGTACACCTCCCCGTCCCGGGCATAATCCATCTGGATGGCGTGGCTCTTGATGGTAATGCCCTTTTCCCTTTCCAGGTCCATGTCGTCCAGAACCTGGTTTTCCATCTCCCGGTCGCTCAGCGTACGGGTGAGTTCCAGCAGGCGGTCTGCCAAGGTGGACTTTCCGTGGTCGATATGTGCGATGATGCAAAAGTTGCGGATATTCTTCATAGTTTGCAAAGATAACGCAATTTGTGGAATTTGCCTATTTTTGTGGCACGGCTTGTGCAATATCAGAACGGCAAATTCCTCATTTTCATGGAAAACCTGCAGCAGAAATTCGACCAAATCGTCCACGAGTACAGCGAAAAACTGTACTGGCATGTCCGCCGGATGGTGGGCAGCCACGAGGATGCCGACGACCTGCTCCAGGAAATCTTCCTGAAAATATGGACCAACCTTCCCGCTTTCCGGGGAGAGTCGCAACTATACACCTGGATTTGGCGCATCGCCACCAATGAAACCCTCAACCACCTGAGACGGGAAAAAGTGCGCGCAGCCCTCCGCTTCCTAAGCGTGGAAGGACTGGTGGAGCGCCGCATCGAAGGAGATCCCTATTTCAATGGTACGGCCGCCCAGCGGGAACTGGCCAAGGCCGTGGCGCGCCTCCCGGAGAAACAGCGCCAGGTATTCATCCTGCGATGGTGGGATGAACTCAGTTACGAGGACATATCGGCCATTACCGGAACCTCGGTGGGAGCGCTCAAGGCCTCTTATCACATCGCCCGGGAAAAAATTGAATTAAACCTTTCCGACGCAGAAGTGTCAAAGTAAGCAGTTATGACAAGGAAAAACGACATATCCACCCCCGAAGGGTATTTCCAGCATCTGGAAGAGCGGCTCAAGGCCATTCCCACCCGGGAAGTCAAGCCCACGGTGATCCAGCGCATATCGCCCTGGATTGCCTACGCCGCCAGCCTGGCTGTCCTGGCCGCCGTCGGGAACTTTATCTTCGGCCGCGCTGCAGCTGTGGAAGAAGATGCCGGATGGGATTACGTCTCTTATCTGTCCCGGTCTCTGGATCCGGACGGGCAGATCGAGCTCATGGAGACCGACACCCTCTCCGATGAGGATATCCGCAGTTTCCTGATTGCCGATAACATCAGCGTTGAACATTTAGAAACTTTAGACCATGAAGAAGATTATTAGCGTATTCTGTGCATTGGCACTGATGGGCAGCGTGGCTGCCTTCGCCCAGGAAAAGGGCAATAAAAAAGAAGACTGGCGTGAGAAGGTACGCTCCGAACAAGTGGCCCTGATCACCTCCGAACTCGATCTCACCGAAGCCGAGGCCCAGGCTTTCTGGCCGGTTTACAACGAAGTGCAGGCCCAGCGCCGGGAGGCCTTCCAGGCAACGTCAATGGCCCTCAAGGCCCTCAAGAAGGGCGAGGAAGGCAAGGACGTGAACGCCCTCCTGGACCAGTACGAAGCGGCCAGGAAAAACTGCAATGATGTGGATATCCAGGCCCTGGCCCGCTTCAAGAAGGTTCTGCCTGCCGAAAAAGTGGCCAGACTCCTGGTGGCCGAAGAGAAATTCCGCCATCAGCAGATCGGGAAACTGGGCAAAGGGGAAGGTGGTCCCCGTCCCGGTGCTCCGGGCCGCAGAAGCGGCGGCAAACCCGCTCCGGTGATGGAAGCGGAAATGAATTAAAGCCACGCACCGTCCTGCAGGATGCAGGTTCGGTCACACAGTTGAGCCAGACCGGCGTCATGGGTAACGATGACAATGGTCTGGCCCAATTGTTTCCGGAGGTCGAAGAACAGACGGTGAATCTCTTCCTTGGTCCGGGAATCGAGGTTGCCGGTGGGTTCGTCGGCAAAAAGGATGGCAGGCTTGTTGATGAGCGAACGGGCGATGGCCACGCGCTGCTGCTCCCCGCCGGAGAGTTCCGAGGGCTTATGGCCGGTCCTGCCTTCAAGCCCGACCGTACGAAGCAGTTCCAGGGCCTGTGCACGGGCGTTTTTGCTTTCTTCCCCGCCGATAAGGGCCGGGATCATCACATTCTCCAGCGCCGTGAATTCCGGCAGCAGGTGGTGCGCCTGGAAAACAAAACCGATGCGCCGGTTGCGGAAGGCCGACAGGGCCTTGCCGCTCAGGTGAAGGACATCCGTCCCTTCCACGGTAAGGCTGCCCTCATCCGGGGTGAGCAGGGTTCCCAGGATTTGCAGGAGGGTGGACTTTCCGGCTCCGGAAGCCCCCATGATGGCCACTACCTCTCCTTCCGTTACGGTAAAATCCACACCTTTCAGCACCTCCAGCGTGCCGAAAATTTTTCTGATATGCTTTGCTTCCAGTATCATCGCTTGCAAAGATACAAATTTTGACTTATATTTACATGACAAATCCGGGGTGTGGCGCAGTTGGCTAGCGCATCTGCTTTGGGAGCAGAGGGTCGCAAGTTCGAGTCTTGTCACCCCGACACTAACACTAAGACTCATTATGGAAAAAACCTGGCGCTGGTTTGGCAAGAAGGACAGAATCACCCTTGCCATGCTCAAACAAATTGGAGTGGAAGGCATTGTCACCGCCCTTCATGACGTCCCCCTGGGACAAGTATGGACCCGTGAGAAAATCCGCGAACTGCGGGAGTACATCGAAAGTTACGGCATGCGTTGGAGCGTCGTGGAAAGCCTTCCCGTAGTGGAAACCATCAAGTATGGCGGCCCGGACCGGGACCAGCAGATCGAAGTGTACAAGGAATCCCTCAAAAACCTGGGGCTGGAAGGCGTCCACTGCATTTGCTACAACTTCATGCCGGTGCTGGATTGGGCCCGCACAGACCTCGCGCACAAGAATCCCAACGGCGCCTCCAACCTGTATTTCAACTATGCGGAATTCGCCTATTTCGACATCTACATCCTGAGACGCCCCGGCGCCCGTGAGGAGTGGGCTGCCTTCAAGTTCCCCGCCGGCGTAGGCGAAGGCCGCAACGTCCTCGAAGAGGCCGATGAACTGGCCAAGACCATGACCCCGGAAAAGGACCACAAACTGGTGGAGAACATCGTCATCAAAACCCAGGGGTTCGTTTCCGGCAACTTCTCCGAGAACGACGCCGCTCCGGTGCAGAAGTTCCGCGAATTCCTGGCCCTGTACAAAGGCATCGACAAAGCCCGGCTGCGGGCCAACATGCAATATTTCCTGGAAGCCATCATGCCCACCTGCGAAGAGTACGGCATGAACATGTGCGTCCACCCGGACGACCCCCCCATCGAAATTCTGGGACTCCCCCGCATTGTCCGGACGGAGGAAGACATCCGCTGGCTGCTGGAAGCCGTTCCCAACAAGCACAACGGCCTCACCTTCTGTGCCGGTTCCCTGAGTGCCGGAGCCTACAACAACGTCGTGGAAATGGCCCGCGAATTTGCGCCGCGCACCCATTTTGTACACCTGCGCTCCTGCCACATCTTTCCCAACGGAGACTTCACGGAAGCCTCCCATCTGGGCGGCCGGGCCGACCTCGTGGAACTCTGCCGCATCTTTGAGAAGGAAAATCCCGCCCTGCCCATGCGGGTTGACCACGGCATGACCTTCACGGACCAGCCCGGAGGCATCATGGACGAATCCACCCACGGGCACAATGCCGGTTACACCCTGCTGGGCCGTATGTTCGCCATGGGCCAGGTGCAGGGCATCCTGGCCACGGTAGACCGCGAACTGGGCATTCCTTACAAACAACCCGGATTCTTTGATTAAGCCATGAAACTGACAGACATTCTGAGCGGCTCCTTCCAAGCTGCCGAGTGGGAAGCCAAAGGCTACCGGATTCCCCGCTTCGATATCCAGGCCGTACGGGAAAAAACGGCCAAACAGCCCACCTGGGTGCATTTCGGCGGCGGCAACATTTTCCGCGCCTTCCCGGCCGCCATCCTGAACGACGCCCTGAACTCCGGCCGGTACGACCGGGGCGTCATCGTGGCCGAAACCTTCGACTTCGAGGTGGTGGACAAAGCCTACAGGCCCTACGACAACCTCTCGCTGCTGGTCTCCCTGCAAAGCGACGGCCACGTGGAGAAAAAGGTCATCGCCAGCGTCACGGAGGCCCTGAAGGCCGACCCTCAATTCCCCGACTGGCAGCGCCTGACAGAAATTTTCCGCACCCCTTCGCTGCAGATGGTGTCCTTTACCATCACGGAGAAAGGATACGGTTTCAACGAGGCCGACCTCGCCCGCGGCCTGGACGCCGTCTTTGCCATGGGCAAAGTGACGGCCCTGCTCCTGGAGCGCTACAAGGCCGGCCAACTGCCCCTCACCCTGCAGTCCATGGACAACTGTTCACACAACGGCGACAAGGTGAAAAAGGGCGTCCTTGCCTACGCAGAGCGCTGGGTGGCCGAAGGCATCGCCCCCCAGGGCTTCCTGGACTATTTGAAGGATGAGCGCAAAATCACCTTCCCCTGGTCCATGATCGACAAGATCACCCCGCGCCCGCACCAGAAGGTAAAGGAATTGCTGGCGGCCGACGGCTTCGAGGACAATAACTACATCGAAACGGAGAAACACACCTTCACAGCCCCCTTCGTGAATTCGGAAGAGGTTCAGTATCTGGTGATTGAAGACAATTATACCAACGGACGTCCGCCGCTGGAGGCGGGCGGTGCGCTCTATACCGCGCGGGAAACCGTGGACAAGGTGGAAACCATGAAGGTAACCACCTGCCTGAACCCGCTGCATACGGCCATGTCCCTGTACGGCTGCATGCTGGGATATACGCTCATATCGGCCGAAATGAAAGACGAGGACATCCGTCTTTTCATCCAGAAACTCGGCTACATGGAAGCCATGCCGGTCGTGGTGGACCCGGGCATCCTGAACCCGTACGAGTTCATCGGCGCCGTCATCAACAAGCGCCTGCCCAACCCGTTCATGCCGGACGCGCCGCAGCGCATTGCCATGGACACCAGCCAGAAACTGTCCATCCGCTTTGGGGAAACCATCAAGAAGTACCTTGCACGCGGGCTGGACAAAAGCAATCTGGTGCTCATTCCGCTGGTCCTGGCCGGATATGCCCGTTACCTGAAAGGCCTGGACGACAACGGAATGCCGTTCCAGCCCTCTCCCGACCCGCTGCTGGAAGAGTTGCAGGCCATGGTAGCTCCGCTGGAACTGGGCAAGCCCGGACAGGACTGGAGTTGCCTGAAAAAACTGTACAGCCGGGCCGATATCTTCGGCGTCAACCTGTACGAGGCCGGTCTGGGACAGCAGGTGGAAGGCATGGTCCAAGAACTTTTCGCCGGTCCCGGAGCCGTCCGCAAAACCCTGCACAAATACGTGAGGGCCCGCTAACGAAAGATGAATTGCACATGTATCTATTAGGTTACGACATCGGATCTTCCTCCGTCAAAGGATCCGTGGTAGATGCCCAGACGGGAAAAACCGTGGCTTTTGCCTCCTTCCCTTCCCACGAGGCCATCATCATCTCCAAAAAGGCCGGCTGGGCCGAACAGGAACCCTCCATGTGGTGGGACAACCTCAAACTGGTCACCGGGCAACTGCTTCAAAGCGTGAATGCGGCCGACATCGGCGCCATCGGCATCTCCTATCAGATGCACGGCCTGGTTTGCATTGACAAGGACCGTCAGGTGCTGCGGCCTTCCATCATCTGGTGCGATTCCAGGGCCGTTCCCTACGGGCAGAAAGCCCTGGAGGCGCTGGGAGAGCCGTGGTGCCTGGAGCATCTTCTGAATTCTCCCGGCAACTTCACCGCAGCCAAACTGGCCTGGGTAAAGGAAAACGAGCCCCAGTTGTACAAGCGCATCTGGAAGATCATGCTTCCCGGAGACTACATTGCCATGCGGCTCACGGATACCGTCTGCACCACGGTAAGCGGCCTGTCGGAGGGCATTTTCTGGGATTTCAAGGCCGATAAGCCTTCGGACCGGCTGCTCAATTACTTCGGGTTTGACGAGTCGGTGCTCCCGCCTTGCCAGCCCACCTTCGGCGTGCAGGGCACCCTGTCCCGCACGGCAGCCGCGGAACTGGGCCTCAAGGAGGGCACCCCTGTCACTTACCGTGCCGGGGACCAGCCCAACAACGCCCTCAGCCTCAATGTGTTCAATCCCGGAGAAATTGCCTCTACCGCCGGCACTTCCGGGGTGGTTTACGGCGTCATCGACCAGGTAAACCACGACCCCCTCTCCCGCGTGAACACCTTCGCCCACGTGAACCACACGGCCGCCACGCCCCGGCTGGGCGTCCTGCTGTGCATCAACGGAACGGGCATCCTGAATTCCTGGCTCCGCCGGAATGTGGCCCTTTCCAACACCTCCTATCCGCAGATGAACGACATGGCCGAAACCGTCCCCATCGGAGCCGACGGCATCAGCATCCTCCCCTTCGGAAACGGGGCGGAGCGTCTGCTGGGCAACGAGGACCGGGGCTGCAGCATCCATGGGCTCAACTTCAACCTCCACGGCCGTCCGCAAATCATGAGGGCCGCGCAGGAAGGCATCGTGTTCTCCTTCCAGTACGGCATCGAAATCATGGAGCGGATGGGCCTCCGGGTGAACAAAATCCACGCAGGAAGGGCCAACATGTTCCTGTCCAAGGTGTTCCGTGACACGCTCGCCGGCGTATCCGGAGCCACCATCGAACTGTACGACACGGAAGGCAGCGCCGGAGCCGCCAAGGGAGCCGGCATGGGTGTCGGCATCTACAAGGACAACACGGAGGCCTTCTCCACGCTGGAGCGCCTGGCCGTCATTACGCCGGACCGCCAGGAAGAATACCGAGCGGCCTACGAAAAATGGAAATCATATATCAATCAATAAATTATGGCAAAAGAATATTTCCCTCAAATCGGCAAGATTCCCTTTGAAGGAGCCGAAAGCAAAAATCCCCTCGCCTTCCATTACTATGACGCCAACCGCATCGTCTGCGGCAAACCCATGAAGGAATGGCTCAAATTCGCCATGGCCTGGTGGCACACGCTGGGCCAGGCATCGGCCGACCCCTTCGGCGGACAAACCCGTGTCTATGAATGGGACAAAGGCGAATGCCCCTACTGCCGCGCCAAAGCCAAGGCCGACGCCGGCTTCGAGATTATGCAGAAACTGGGCATCGAGTACTTCTGCTTCCACGACATCGACCTGGTGGAAGACTGCGACGACATTGCCGAGTACGAAGCCCGCATGAAGGACATCACCGACTATCTCCTGGAAAAGATGAAGGAGACCGGCATCAAGAACCTGTGGGGCACGGCCAATGTCTTCGGCAACAAGCGCTACATGAACGGCGCCGCCACCAACCCCCAGTTCGACATCGTGGCCCGCGCCGCCGTCCAGATCAAGAACGCCATCGACGCCACCATCAAACTGGGCGGCACCAACTATGTTTTCTGGGGCGGACGTGAAGGCTACTACAGCCTCCTGAACACCCAAATGCAGCGGGAAAAGGACCACCTGGCCAAGATGCTCACCGCCGCCCGCGACTATGCCCGCGCCAACGGCTTCAAGGGCACCTTCCTCATCGAGCCCAAGCCCATGGAACCCACCAAGCACCAGTATGACGTGGATACGGAAACCGTCATCGGCTTCCTCCGTGCCAATGGCCTCGAGAAAGATTTCAAGGTGAACATCGAAGTGAACCACGCCACCCTGGCCGGCCACACCTTCGAGCACGAACTCACCGTAGCCCGTGAAAACGGCTTCCTGGGCAGCATCGACGCCAACCGCGGAGACGCCCAGAACGGCTGGGACACCGACCAGTTCCCCGTGGACGCCTATGAACTCACCCAGGCCATGATGCAGATTATCCTGAACGGCGGCTTCGGCAATGGCGGAACCAACTTTGACGCCAAACTGCGCCGCTCCTCCACCGACCCCGAGGACATCTTCATCGCCCACATCAGCGCCATGGACGCCATGGCTCACGCCCTTCTCAACGCAGCCGCCGTGCTGGAGGAGAGCCCCCTGTGCCAGATGGTCAAGGAGCGCTACGCCAGTTTCGACAGCGGCCTGGGCAAGCAGTTCGAGGAAGGGAAAGCCACCCTCGAAGACCTGTACAACTATGCCAAGGGCAAGGAAAATCCCGTAGCCGCCTCCGGTAAGCAGGAACTGTACGAGACCCTCCTGAACCTCTATGCCGTAAAATAGGGGAAAATACTATAACAGACCTTCCGGGATGCTCAGCGTGAGTGTCCCGGATTTTTCGTCCAGTCCCAGGACAAGGTCTTCATGGAAAGGCACCAGGACCTCTTCTCCGTCCGCTTTGCGAATCCAGAGGCAGGTATTGCCGGGGATGTCCTCGTAGTCGGCGACGGTGCCCACCAGGCGGCCGTCCTGATTCCGGACGCTCCATCCGGTGAGGTCTTCTTCCTCCTCTTCCTCGAAATAATCGGCAAAGACGGCCTTTCCGGCCAGTTCGTCGGCATCCTTCAGAGAGCGGACGCCGGTCAGGCGCGCCAGGGCACGGCGGGTTCCCCTGGGCGTGAACGATTCAAAATAAAAGGGAACCGGCAGTCCATCGAATTCGATGAACACCGGTTCCTGGAGGTCGATATCTTCCGGGGCTATGTCCAGGAGGCTCAGCAGAACCTCGCCTTCCGTCCCGTTGGATTTCAGAACCTGGGCGATGCGCAGCATTATTCTGCGGGCGTCTCCACGGGTTCGGCGGTCGCAGCCTCTGCAGCAGCCTCTTCGGCAGCCTTGCGGGCGGCCTCTTCGGCTTCTGCCTTCTTGGCGGCGATGGCTTTTGCACGGGCCTCGTTCACCTCTGCCTCGGCAGCCTTGGCGGCCTTTGCCTTGGCGATAGCCTCATTCTTAAGACCGGTCTTCTTGGCGGCGATCTTCTCGTCGTGCTGGGCCTTCCAAGCGGCGAACTTGGCATCGGCCTGGGCCTCGGTGAGGGCTCCCTTGGCCACGCCCTCGGCAAGGTGCTTGCGGAGGAGGACACCCTCATAGGAGAGGATGCGGCGGGCAGTAAGGGTGGGCTGGGCACCTACCTTGAGCCAAGCAAGGGTCTTGTCAGCATCCAGAACGATGGTGGCAGGGTTGGTGTTGGGGTTGTAGGAGCCGAGCTGCTCGATGAATTTACCGTCGCGCGGTGCGCGGGAATCGGCCACAACAATGTGGAAGAATGCGAAATTCTTCTTTCCGTGGCGCTGAAGTCTGATTTTAACAGCCATTGTGAATCTGTTGTTTAAAAATTAATAAAAGCGTTGTGCCCCAACTCGTGGGAGCCTGCAAAGATAGCAATAAATTTTCATCTCCGAAAAAATATTTAGGGCCGACGTCAAAAAACCGCAAAAAAGTTTTGGGAATTCAAAAATGCTCATTATCTTTGCAGTCCCAAAAGATGCGGGTGTGGTGAAATGGTAGACACGCCACTTTGAGGGGGTGGTGGGCATTAGCCCGTGGAAGTTCGACTCTTCTCACCCGCACAAAAAAGACGACTCTTCGGAGCCGTCTTTTTTTTGTGTCCTAGCGGGAACCGCCGCCATGGCCGCCGCCGAAGCCGCCGCCACCGCCGCCGAAGGAGATGGAGCCGCCACCGCCGCCGGAACGTCGCTGGGCCGCCGCACGGGCCGCCTCCCGCTGCGCCTGCCGGTCCAGGGCCGACGCCATCATGGCATTGGAATTCCGCGTGATACTGTTCAGGACATAGTAAGTGGTGGTCGTGTCCAGCATATTGGACTCCCGCACATACTCTTCCATGACCTTGGGGAAGAGTTTCTCGAAATTCTTGGCCACCTTGTCGGCAATCCCGAGGGACGCAGCCATGACCATATAATCCTTCCAGACGCCCACCTCGGGGGCGGAACGCTCGCCGAGCAGGGTGAAATCATTGAGGAAATTCTTGAATTCGACGGCCCGGCAACGCTCTTCCTGCGAAGCCGGCTTCCAACCATGGTCGCGGCCCCAGTAGAGCGCCTCATTGGGCCAGGAAGCCACTTCCCGGTCGTTCTTGTACGACCACTTCTTGAACTCGCCGGCCTCCAGCAGCATGTCGCCGGAAGCCTTTACGGCCCCGTCGTAAATCATCTTCTCCACTTTGTCGTCGAAAGTCACATCCTCCGCACCCTTGGTGAAGCGAAGATTCACGTTCTTGTCGCTGTCGGGAAGCCGCTCTACCCGGACCAGCCCCTCCTGGATCCACCTGAGGAAATAGGCGCTCACCACATCGGGGAAGGCCTTTGTTTTGCTCGCGCTGAAATAATCACCTTCCTGCAGCAGGCTGTACAGGACCACCGGATTGCCGCCGAAGGGGACATCCCGGTTCCACCCGTCAATCTTGCTCTTTCCAAAAACCTCTTTCCTGTAACGTTTGCCCGTGATTCTGCGATACAGACGGTCCAGGAGATACCAGACCCCTGCGAGCAGCCCCAAGATGGGAATGCCGATAAAGATAATGATGCCGATGATAAAGAAGAATTTATCCAACCAGGTCTCCTCCTCCTGCCCGTAATCGCTGCCTTTCATCGCCGTTTCCTTCAACTGCTCGAAGGTTCCATCCCCTTCCACCTGCGGATGGAACAGTCCCTTGTCAAACTGCACCAGGGCCGAGAAGAAACTCGAGTACGACAATTGTTCCGTGGATTCGAAACAGATTTCTCCGGCGGGCGACATCCAGGAATCGCCCTTGAGGCCGAAGCCCCAGAAGCGGACGTTGCAGGAATCCGGGTTTTCCCAGAACCAGGGATCGCCGTCGGTTTCATTCCGGATGGTGATGGAGACATGCTGCGGCTTGGAGTACCACTCGTCGTTGAGGAAATGCCAGTGGAACCCGTCGCATTCCGGATACGATTGTACCAGGTTGTCGATGATGTAGGCGACGGTGTACACATGGTCGCCGTATTCTCCCTGTCCCCAGCAGATTTCGATGTTGCCGCCGCCCTTCTCCACGATGCCGCAGCGGCGTGTCTTGGCCTCCAGGGAACGGTCGGAGTTCCATTTGCGGCCGTCGTTGGCATACTCCTGCCCGTTTTCGAACACTTTGAGGTCGTGGATGTACGACTTTCCGGGATTGTCGATGGGGATATACCATTCGGTGCCCTCCACCACGGTCATGTCCCATTTCTGGATAATCTGGGCGTTTCCGTTGCGGAAGAGATTCACCGTGGTCTGGATGTCACGGATTTCCTGAGCAAAGGAAAAAACCGCCGTGGCCAGAAAGGCCGCCGCGGTCAACAAATATCTCTTCATACCCCTATTTCTTGAAAAGATCCTCGGGGAGATTGGACTTTTCGGGACGGTCGGCCAGGTATTCGCGGACCGGGAAGCCCAGCATGGAGGCGATGACGGAGCCCGGGAAAGAGCGGACCTCACGGTTGTACTTGGTCACCGTGTCGTTGAAGGTCATACGGCTCACACGGACGGTTTCCTCATACTCGAAGTATTTGTCCATGGCTTTCTGGTAGGCCTCAGTACCCTTGAGTTGGGGATAAGCCTCTGCCACGGCCATCAGGCGCGCGGCGAAACTGCCCAGGGCCGTCTCCGTGGCGTTAATCTCGGCCACGGTGGGAGTGACCGAAGCGGAGGGACGGCGCATGCCGATAATCTTCTCGTAATTCTCCCCTTCGATGGCATTCTCCTCACGGGCAATCTTCACGGCCGTTTCCAAGGCATCGTAACGGCTGGTTTGCTGGACGCTGATCTGTTTGATGGCGTTGTTGCAAAACTCGTCCTGCTTTACAAGCTTGTTCTGGACAGAAATCACCCACAGTACCAGGACTGCGATGACAGCAATGATAATGATAAGTGTCATAGTTTTTTGGGATTACTTTCACAAATATCTAAAAAAAGAGTAAATTTGTCAATAGAAAAAGAACTTTTTACACATGAAAACGAACACAACCTTCAAAGAAGAAGCCCTCTCCGCCCTCAAGGGGAACTGGGGAAAAGGCGTTCTCCTCATGCTCATCTATTTCCTCCTCGCCGGAGTTTTCATGGGCCCCGTCGTGTACACCAGCATTGCCATGCAGGAACAGCTGCTGGAGTTGGGCGGCCGCAACGACCTAAACCAGATGCTGTCCGCCATGCAGGATCCCGATTTCCTGTCCTTGCAAACCCAGGCCAATGCCAGTTCCAGCGGCCTCACGCTGCTGGAAATCCTGGTGCTCTTCCCGTTGAGCCTTGGCGTTCTCAACGCCTTCCGGAAACTCTTGACTGAAGGAGACAATGACCTGGTTCCCAACGCGTTCCACCTGGGCTTCAAGCCCTACCTGCACAAAGTATGGGGCATGTTGCTGATGTATATTCTGATTGTGCTGTGGACGCTCCTGTTCATCATCCCGGGCATCATCAAAACCTATTCCTACGCCATGACCCCTTACATCCTGCACGAGAATCCGGAACTCAGCGCCAGCGAAGCCATCCACCGCAGCCGCATGATGATGAAGGGACACAAGTTCGACCTCTTCTGGCTCCAACTCAGTTTCATCGGCTGGTTCTTCCTTTGCCTTCTCACGACAGGCATCGGTTTCCTGTGGCTACAACCCTACTACTATACGGCACAGGCCGCTTTCTACGAGGAAGTAAAAAGCAGTTACGCCCTCGAAGGCGGGCTGGATTAAAGCATCCCTATCTCCGAAGGGAAAGGCACAGCAGGGTCAGGTCGTCGCTGGGCTCCGCTGTGCCCACATGGGCGGCGACGGCCTTGCGGAGGCGCTGGACAAGCGCACCGGCATCGGTGTAAGGTTCCTGGCCAAGGATGGCGAGGACACGGTCGTTGCCCAATTCTTCGTGCCGGCTATTCTCGGCCTCATTCAGGCCGTCGGTATAAAGGAGGATGGGCGTTGAGCCGATATTCTCCAGCACCTGGCCTTCGAAAGCCCAGCCGGCACAAACCCCGATGGGCGTGTTGGGCAGGCATTCCATGAATTCCGGCTTTTCCTTCAGCAGGATGGGCGGATTGTGCCCGCAGTTGCAGAATTCCAGACGGCCGGTCTTCAGGTCCAGTTGGCCGATGAACAGCGTCACGAACATGAGCTGATCGTTCTTTTCCGAAATGACGTCATTGATCTGGCGGGCCACCTCGGACGGAGGGAGTCCCTGATGGGACAGCGTGCGGAACTGGCTCAGGGTGATGGCCATGAAAAGGCTGGCCGGAACGCCCTTTCCGCTGACGTCTCCGATGCAGAAATGCAGTTTGTCATCCTGGATGAAATACTCGTACAAGTCTCCCCCCACTTCCTTGGCAGGGGACATGAAGGCATACAAGTCGATGTCTTTCCGGTCCGGGAAAGGCGGGAACACATTGGGCACCAGGGACATTTGAATGTTCCGGGCAATCTGGAGTTCACCTTCTATGCGCTCTTTCTTGGCGGTGGTGGAGGTGAGTTCCTGGATATAGTTCACCAAGGATTCCTGCATGTAATTGAACGACTGGGAAAGAACGCCGATTTCGTCGGTGCGGCGGGTATCGGCTAGTTTTGCGGTGAAATCTCCGCTGGCGATGATGCGGGCCTGGATGGCAAGGGTGCGAAGCGGATCCAACTGCTGCCAGATGATGCGCGAAAAGACCACGAACATGAGCAGGAGTCCCAGGATGACAATGGCAATCACCACATTCTGCAAGCGGTGGAATCCGCCGAAGATATCGCTCTCCGGGCATACGATGCCCACGCTCCATCCCGTGGTCATGAGGGGCTTATAAAACACGTAGTTGGACCGGCCGTTCACCTTGATCACCTGCATGCCGTCATCCCAGGCCAGCATGGCCTGCCCCAGGTTCCAGAGTTCCGGGTCGGGATTGATGAGTTGGCTGGTGAAGATCGTCTGGTAGAACAGTTTATGATTGTCCGGATGTACCAGATAAGTACCGCCCCGGCTCACCACGATGGAATAGGAATTCGGATAGGCCTTGACGGCCGAAATGGTCTCGGACAGCCATTCCAGGGAGATATCCAGCGAAAGGGTGCCCACGTAAGATCCGTCATTGCCGATGAGCGGTTTGCAGTAAGAAACGCTCATCGTGGCATCCATGGTGGCATCATCGCCCTCTTCCTGGTCGGTATAGGGCTCGGTCCAGCAGGGCTGGTGCAGGAGTTTGGGCAGAAGATACCAGTCCAGGTAAAAATACTGGTACTGATCGTTCCCCTCCTGCTGGGTGTAAACAGTGCGGCCGTTGTTGTTGGAATAGCAGGAATAATACTTCCCCTTCGACGGGTAGAAGTAAGGCTCAAAAGAGATGGAACATCCGTTCAGGAAGGAGTTGTTGACGACAATGTCCCGGGAATACTCCATCATTTTGTCGGGGTTGTCCAAGTCTTTGTATATGAGCGCTTCCAGATTGTCGGCCAGCAGTTCCACGTCTTCCAGAATGACGTTGACGCGAAGAACGGTGTTTTCCAGTTCCCGGGTGGCGCCGTTGACGGCCTCCCTCCGGACTGCTTTCTGCAGGACGAAGTACATATACCCCAGCGTCGCGATGAAGATCGCGACGGCAAAGAGCACGATCCAGAGACTGAGCCGGCCGCTGAGGGAACGCGTGAGATTGCGCAAAGGTCTGGAAGGCTTATTCATCGGCTCAAATCGGTTAAGGTGACCGGCTTCCGGATGATTCCGCAGCGGAGCAGCAGGTCACAGGCTTGCTGCACCATGTCGGGGCGGAGGGCGAAGGCCCGCACACCGCTGTCCGGATCCAGTTGCAACTTCAGGATTTCCTTCAGCATGAGCTGCTGGAGGATGCGATTGGTGGCGATGTGGTTCCTGTCCACATAAGCCATTACGATATCCAGTGCTTCCTCCGGATGGGTGGCGGCGTATTCCCAGCCGCGCCGGCTGGCGCGGGCGAACTTATCGGCCTGGTCTTTGTGTTTATTGTAATAATCGCGGGTTACGTACAGGCCGTCTTCCTGGATATTGTAGCCGTTTTCGCTGAAGCGAAAAATAGCCGTTTCCTCAAGGATGAAGCCTGCCTGGCGAATCTGGTAATGTTCATTGTAGGTCATGGCTGCAGAGGCATCTACGGCACCGGCCACGAAAAGAGCGACACTGCTGGCGGCAGGAATCCACTGGCAGTCCATGTTAAGATCCTGGGCAACGGCTTTAACCATATCCGTGAACCCCGTCCAGACAGCCACCTTGGCACCTTTCTGCCCTACGGGGTTTACTTCCCGCCGGGAAATGAATTCAAAGGCGCTGTTCATGGAGGTTTGCAGGAGATTCACCAGGGGAATCCCCTCATCCATGATTTTCATGGCCTGGACCAGTTGAAGCGTCGTGGCGTGACTCCGGTCGGCACGAATCCGGTCTATGGCAGACTGGGTGACATTGGGGTGGGTGATGACGACATCGACCCCCTCTTCATCGTAAAAACCTTTTTCCTTGGCCACGTAATAGCCCGCAAACTGCGCCTGGGCCGTCCACTGGGGAGTAAACACCAGCGGCGCCGCCTTCCGGTTCTGGGCCGGCAGCGAAGCACAGAGAAGCAGCGCAAAAGCACAGAGGAGCAGCGGTTGTCTTTTCATAAAATGCCGGATTTTTACAAAATTACGAAAAAAATCAAACAGAACAACGTAAAACTCTCTTATCTTTGTTATTTAGCGATTTCATGAAATAATGAAGGAACCCAACCAGAATCTGCAAAATAAACTAAATAATGATGGATGCATATCAAGAAATAGAATTGGACGATTATGTCCGCTCCGGGGAAGGCGGAACTGCAGCCTTAAGGAACTTTGCCAGCTGGCCGAAATCAACGACCCTATCCGCATCACTACCTACAAGGGCAACGTGCGGACCGATACGGTCCATCCCAAATGGGAGCTCGTCGGCACCCACACAGGCCGCCGCACTTTCATCGTCCAGGCACTATCCATGGGCATTTCTCCCAACATTGTCATGAAATGGACCGGCCACTCCGACTACAAGGCCATGAAGCCGTACATCGACATCGTGGACTCCATCAAAGCAGAGTCCATGACCAAATTCAACAATTTGTTGTAATGGGAGCCAATTTTTCTTTATTTTTGTAAAAACTTGAAGGCTATGACCGAAAAAGAAATACTGGAACTGAGAGATTTGGCCGAAGTAGGCAAGGTCCAATTCAAAGAGCGGATTGTAGATAACTACGACATTGCCTGCGAGATGTGCGCCTTGAGTAATTACCGTGGCGGGCGCATTGTCATTGGAATTAACGACAAAACAGGAGTGATAAATGCCCTTTCCTACAAGGAAACCCAGGAAACCACTGCCGCTCTGGGCCAGATTGCCAGCGATATGCTTCATCCCTCCATTTTAATTGAGACGGAAACCTCCAAAGTGAAGGGTGGGAACATTGTGATTGCTATTATCAAAGAGGGAACAAATAAGCCCTATCACGACAACAAGGGCATCATTTGGATAAAGCAAGGATCGGACAAGCGGAAGATTTTTGATAACATGGAACTCAAGGCCATGATGGATGATTGTGGCACCTTCGAGGCAGATGAGGCTGTTGTACCCGACGCCACGATGGAAGACATGGACATGGAGTCTATCAAGACTTTCCTTCTGAAAAAGTTCCGTGATGCCTTGCCAAAACAGACAGATGATGGAAGAAAGCCGGCCGATTTGAACGCCGATGAAATAGCATCGCTGCTTATTAAGGACAAAACAGCCGCCGATATTCTCAGAAACCTTAAACTTATTAAGCCGGACGGTCGTTTTACCGTAGCTGCAGTCATTCTCTTTGCCAAGGCAGTCCAACGCTTCTTTCCCACCTATACGGCTAAGTGTATTAGTTTCTTCGGTAATTCCATCGGCGGAACCGAGTATCGCGACCGTTTTCCGGACACTTCGATGGAGGGGAACATCCTTCACCAGTTCAACGCCATCATGCAGTTCTTTACACGGAATTTAAGGAATGTCCAGGTGGAAGAGAATTTCAACTCGCTGGGCGAGCTTGAAATTCCGTCTGTCGCACTTATGGAATTCACAGCCAATGCCTTGGTCCATCGTAGCCTGGTGTGGACTATGCCTGTACGTATGTTTATCTTTGATAATCGCGTGGAGATTCACAGCCCCGGCAACCTGCCGGCAGGGATGACGGTAGAGAGCGTCGTCT
>Ga0247608_10001222_pt1 | contig 36498 bp, 58 predicted proteins | sample 176DNAGHGlowgp2_FD_193490 | JGI IMG/M metagenome (GOLD analysis project Ga0247608, IMG submission 193490) | Sheep rumen microbial communities from Palmerston North, Manawatu-Wanganui, New Zealand - 1766 DNA GHGlow gp2 | ecosystem: Host-associated > Mammals > Digestive system > Stomach > Rumen ...
GCAGTGAGCCCATATCTTGGTGAAAGCTCGAAAACGTAGTTTTGAGATTTCAAAATTCGAAAAAATTCAAACTAAAACACCGAAAACCGGAGAAAAAATCCGATATTCGAACAGATAGACCGAAAAACCGACAAAAAGATTCAAATCAGGAGGTTAAAAAATGAGCTTTTATATGTTTAATGATCGAAAAGAAAAGGTAGATGTAAAGCTCCTGGAAGGAACAATCCGCGCAGTTCCAGCGAATAGCTCAGCAAGTACGACTATCACCATTGCGGCAATCGGCGAAATTTTCGACTCCAGGAATTACGCAGTTATAGGACTAATGAGCGGATACGGAACCGAAGTCGGCGGAACAAATAGGCAAGGAAACCCGACCACAGCTTCAGACGTGGCAAACGGAAAAGTATATCCGAACGTTGAATTTGATATGGATTCAGATTACGAAAAAATCAAGGTCAACGTATATAACTCTAAGGCTTCAACCGAAACATTATGGTACAGAATCTTATTGATGAAGGTGTCAGATGAGTTCTAAAAACCTACAAGAAAGCGAGCGAAAGAAAGCCCTTCTTGATATCGTAACGAGAACAGGAAGGGAGAACGATATCAAAGCGGAGCAGCTAATCGATGAGATAATCTTCATCGAAGGACAGCTCCGAGAACTGAAGAAGCTTCCGTTTCTGAGTGTTCACCCGAAGAATCCGGCTCTCCAAAAGGCAACACCGGCCGCAAAGCTCTACAAAGAGATGATGCAGCAATACAACAACAGCTTGCGACTATTATTCAGACTTTCGGGAGATATTAACGGAGACACGGAAGAGGAAAGCCCGCTCCGTTTATGGGCTAAGTCAAGGAAAGAATAAGAGGAAAATAGACATGAGTAATTATTCAGTTTATATGATTGTTTCGCCGGAAGGCAAGCGATATATAGGCATGACAATGCGAAAAGTCGAATATAGATGGAATCATGGAAGGGGATACCGGAAAAACGAACCGTTCATGAATGATATTGAGAAATTCGGATGGGATAAGTTCAAGAAAATTGTTCTTGCGAAGGATTTATCCGAGGAAGAAGCGAGCAAGAAAGAGCAGTTTTACATTCGATTTTTCAAGACTCAAGATCCACAAAAGGGATACAACCGCGAAATGGGCGGCAAGACCTACGAAATGGCAGAACAGACGAAAGAGAAAATTCGAGTTTCACATCTCGGACAGATCAGGGATGAGGAATATAGAAGGCATATTTCAGAAAGCAAAAAGGGAGTAAAAAACGGAATGTTCGGAAAATACGATGGGCAAAATCCTAACGCAACAAAGGTGATTGCTACAAACGGAGAAGAAGAACTTTCCTTTGACTCGATAAGCGAAGCGAGTCGTCAGCTCCGACTTTCAAAGAATGCATTCAAGAATATATCCGCTTGCTGCAAAGGAAAACGGAAAACGGCTTATGGCTACGTTTGGAGGTATGCGGATGATAGTTAAGTCGAATGGATACCTCGAAGAGTATTATTCCAAAGCCAAAAGCGGAGAGATCATCATCGGACAAGAGTTAAAAACGGAACTCAAAACTTTAATCGATGATATGCAAGGCGAAGACTATCTCTATGACACTACTAATGCGGATATAAGAATTGACTTTATAGAAAATTGCGTAAGACTCACAAAAAGCCCGTTCTACGGTCAACCAATGGTTTTGATGTTATTCCAAAAAGCTTTTATTTCCGCGTTATATGGCTTCAAGATGAACAATGGCGATGACAGGTTCAAGAAGGCTATCTTTCTTATTGCCAGGAAGAACGGGAAGTCCGAATTATGCTCAGCCCTCGGCCTTGCGGAGTTTATTCTCGGGAATGATGGCTCGGACATCGTATGCAGTTCGAACGATGATACTCAGGCATCAATACTTTATGACGCTATCGACCTCATGCGGCAGATGATAGATCCGAAGGACCTCGACACGAAGAGGAATCAGAGATTCATCCTGAACAAAGTCTCAAATACGAAAATCTTCAAGATGTCCGAGAGGACAAGGAACAAAGAAGGCCGAAACATAGACTTCGCTTTTCAAGATGAGAGTCATGAGTTACGCAGCAATACGATTCCGAAAGCTATTGAGCAAAGTCAATCTCTGAAGAAGAATCCGAAGTTCGTCAACCTAACAACGGAAGGCTTCGTTGTAGACGGATATCTTGACGAAGAGCTGAAAGCAGCTCGGAAGATCATCAAGGGCGAAGATGACGGAGTTTCCGCAAGTAGGGTTCTTCCGTGGTTATATACGCAAGATAGTGAAATCGAAATCTTTCAGAATCCGAAGAGTTGGGCAAAGTCAAATCCGACTCTCGGAGTGGTGAAGAGGGTTGACTACCTGGAAGAGCAAGTGGACCTTGCGAAGAAGTCCAAAGCAGACAGAATCTTCGTACTTTCAAAAGATTTCAACATGAAGCAGAACGGCGTCGAAGCTTGGCTGAATATTGAAGACTTTACTTACTCCGCAAAATATGATCTTGAGGACTTGCGCGGCGGCTATTGTCTCGGCCATGTAGACCTTGCAGAGACAACGGACCTTTGTTGCGCGAAGGCTCTCGTCATGAAGCCGAATGATCCAACGAAGTACATTATTTCGCAATACTTCATCCCGCAGTCGAAACTTGATCCGGAGAACGACGACCACAACGCCGGCGCTCGCTATAAGGAATGGGCGGAGCAAGGTTATATCACTATTTGCGAAGGGAACGACATCGACTTGACCATCGTCGCGGATTGGTTCTTCACGCTTCAGAAAAAACACGGAATAGCACTCTTCAAGTGCGGATACGACCAGAGATTCGCGAAGGATTGGCTTCGAAGGATGGAAGAATACAACTGGACGAAGCAATATGGCGACGTTGAAATGATTCTTCAGGATGCAAAGACCTTAAATAATGCGATTCGACTTGTCGAAACAGATCTGAAGACTCAGCTCATAAATTATAACGAGAATCCGGTCGATAGATGGTGCTTCAAGAATAGCAGTCTGAAGATTAACGACTTCAGACAGGCTTTGATCATAAAGACAGAGAACGCGAAGAAAATCGACGGAAGTGTCGCCCTTGCTTCGCTTTACGAATTATACAGACGTTATCGCTCAGACTATAAGCGGTTAATAGGAGGATGAAATGAAGTGGTTTGATAAATTATTCAGACGCCCACCGAAAGATTACAAATTTGCGTCAACATTGAACGGTTGGCTCCCATTATATACGCAGTTCGGAACGAATATATATCTCTCGGATGCGGTTCAGCAAGCGGTCGCTTGCATCGTCAACGAGATAAAGAAACTCAATCCGACACACGTTCGATATAAAAGCGACGACCCGACTCCGATCAGGCATTCGACCGTTCAAGACGTTTTATCGGACCCGAATCCGCTCATGACAACGAGCGAGTTTTTGGAAAAAATAACATGGCTCTTGATGCTCAACTATAACGCTTTCATAGTTCCGATCTATCGAACATGGATGGATAACGGAGAAGAACATCGAGATTATGAAGCGCTTTATCCAATCAATCCGACAGAGGTCGATTTCATCGAAGACGCATCCGGAAGATTATTCGTTCGTTTTTACTTCGCCAGCGGATACGAGACGACGTTCCCTTATGACAACGTAATACATATCAAATACAACTACTCAATAAATCAGTATATGGGCGGCGATGAAATGGGACAGCCGAACAACGAAGCTCTCCTGAAAACGCTCGAACTGAATAAGCAGCTCCTCGATGGACTCGCAAAAGCTATGAAAGCAAGTTACAACGTGAACGGAATCATGAAATATAACACCCTCATGGACGACAACAAGATTCACGAAGCTATAAGGGAGTTCGAGGAAAAGCTGAACAGAAACGAATCCGGCATCCTACCGCTTGATCTAAAGACGGAATATACACCGCTCGAACACAAGATTGAGCTTGTCGATGCGGACACGCTGAAGTTTATTGACGAGAAGATACTCCGGAACTTTGGAGTTCCGCTTTGTATATTAACGGGAGACTACACGAAAGAGCAGTACGAAGCTTTTTATCAAAAAACACTTGAACCAATAATCGTTTCGATGTCTCAGGCAATAACGAAGAAAATATTCACTCCACGTGAAAAAGCGTTCGGGAACAGAGTCGAACTCTATCCGAAGGAACTCATCTTCATGACGACTTCGCAGACACTCGAAATGATAAATATATTATCACCGACCGGAGCACTCTTCGAGAACGAGAAGAGAACAGCTCTCGGACTGAGACCACTTCCGGAACTGGAAGGCAAGCGTTATATGTCGCTTAACTGGATAGATGCGAATAACGCGGAGCAATACCAGGTGGGAAAGGTCAACGTAGATGTAGTTGACGAAGAAAAACAAGAAGATATTTCGGAGGTTTAAAAATGGCAGACAAAGAAAAAAAACAGCTCGAATCTCGCTCGTATATGTGCGAAGTCAGAGCGCTTGAGGATAACGGAGAAGAAGGCAGCATCATAACAGGTCGCCCGATAGTTTATGCTTCAGTAACAGATCTTGGATGTTTTGACGAAGTAATCGAGAGAGGGGCGCTCGAAAGAACAGATCTGACAGATGTTCGTTTTTTAATCAATCACGACTTTTCAAGAATCCCGCTCGCACGTTCCAGAAGAAACAACGGCAATTCGACGATGCAGCTCTCCGTCGATTCCGAAGGCATGGAAATCAGAGTTCAGCTCGACACAGAGAACAACGCAGAAGCTCGCTCGCTTTACTCAGCAGTTCAGAGGGGCGATATAAGCGGAATGAGTTTTTGCTTTTCGATAGACGAAGAAAACTGGGAGAATCTGGATTCAGATCACCCAACAAGAAGAATAATTTCGATAGGCTCAGTTGTGGAGGTCAGCGCTTGCACGTTTCCGGCGTATGACACCACTTCTATAAATGCGAGAAGCTCTTCCGAAGCTCTGGAGAGAGCGCGGCTTGCAGTGGAGACCGCAAGGCAGCAGACACGCGACAAAGACGCAGAGCAAGACGAGAAGGCTCTCGAGCTTGCTAAGGCAAAATATGACTTTAAATCAAAATATTAGGAGGTCAAAAATCATGAGTAGAAAGAAAATACTCGAAAAGAGAATGCAGAGACTCATTGCAAAGAAGGAAAGTCTTGCATCAAGATGTAAAGCATCAACAGACGTGAACGAAGTTCGCTCTCTCACTTCAGAACTCGAAGACGTAAACGCAGAGATTGAAGAGACTCAGGCGGAGCTTGATATTCTGGCAGAGGGAGAAGCTTCTCAGGAAGCAAGAGCAAAGGCTCCGGAGAATGCTCAGCTTGTCGGCGGAGAGATTCTCGGTGCTTTCTCAGCAAAGAAAGAGGAAGGAAGAGAAGACGATAACTATCTCGAGTCTATGGAGTACAGAAGCGCGTTCATGAAGTACGTTCAGAACGGAACTCCAATCGTGAGAAATGGAGAAGCAATCAGCACAACCGACACAGGCGCAGCGATTCCGCTCACCATTATGAGAGACGTTATCAACACCGTTCGTGTTCGTTATGGCAACTTATATGCAAAAGTTAGAAAGACAGCAATCAAGGGCGGCGTTGATTATCCGGTCGGAGCTCTGAAGGCAAAGTTCAAATGGATTACTGAAGAAACTGTTTCTCCACGTCAGAAGACAGACAAGCTTGGAAAGGTATCATTCAAATACAACGAAGCAGAGATCAGGGTTGCTCAGACATTCCTGTCAAATCTTCTCACTCTTGAGAGCTTCGAAGCAGAGATCACAAAGGCAATCGCTATCGCTTATCTTGAAGCAATGGACGACGGAATCGTAAACGGAACAGGAAACGGCCAGATGCTCGGAATCCTTAACGATGAAAGAGTGACCACACTTGCCGGACATACAATCCAGATGTCAGCAAATGACATCAACGATTGGAAGGCTTGGAGAAAGAACTTCTTCGCAAAGATTCCGCTCGGATATAGATCAGGAGAGTTCATCTTCTCAACATCAACCGTTGACGCTTATCTTGAGACCATGAGCGACGCAAACGGAAATCCAATCTTCAGACAGGCAACAGGGCTCGAAGTTAACGACGGCGACGCGGTAGATCCAAACGGAAGATTTTTCGGACGCAGAATCTCACTCGTTGAACCTGATATTCTTCCGGACTTCGACACGGCTTCAGCCGGCGACGTAATCGGAATCTTCTGGAATCCGGACGACTACGCAGTAAACGAGAACTTCGGCTTCACTATGAGAAGATACTTCGACGAAGAAACAAACGAATGGGTTGACAAAGCTCTCGTTGTTGTTGATGGAAAAGTTCTCAATCCATATAGCTTCTATCTCATTACTAAGAAAGCTAGTTAATAACGAAGGAGGGCGAAGTCATGAAACAAACAGTTGATGCTCTCAAAGCTTTATTTGTGGCACTCGGCGGAAACGCCGAAGATGTCACAAATATAACTCTTATACCTGATATGATCCTCGCAATTGCAGAAGTAGCAGAGACCGCAACCGCTCCAGAGCTTCCAAAGGTAACAGCTTCAGATAATGGAAAAGTTCTGAAAGTTGCTGACGGAAAATGGAGCGTCGGAACTGACGAGATCCAGGCATAAACAAAAATAAAATTGGAGGTATAAAACGATGATCAACAAAGACAGAGTCGTGCCAGTACAGGCAACAGATCTTCTTTCACTTTATAGCGTTATCCTCAAGATGGATAGCAACAACGCAACTCTTGCAAAGCTTGATGCGCTCGACGTTGACGGCAACTTCAAGGTTACAAGCGGCAGTGCTCCACTTATCGCAACACAGCCAGTTGAGACAATCGACATTGATGCGACAGCTTCAAGCGTAAGCGCTGCAACAATCTACTTCGTGCCAGCCTATGACTACGTAGGTTTCTCAATTGATGGTGTGAAGGTTACACCAACCGGAACCGTAGAATCTGACGGATGCGGACTTTATAAAGCAGTCCTCAGCTCCGGAGCAATCACTATTACAAGAATCGGCTTCTAAAAAGCTCGAGAAGGCTCTCAGAGTCGAAGCTTGAACATTTACACCCGAAAACTCGTTCGACGCCTACAAAAAGCGCTGAACGAGTGGCAAGGGCAAATTTCGGAGGTCATACTCATGAAACTAAAAATTGAAATAGCTTTCAGAGACAAAAACACCGGCGACCTTTACGAAAAGGACTCAATCGTCGAGTTTGAAGATTCAAGAGCGGAAGAACTTCTCGCAGACAGGAGAAAACTTGTCACGAAGGTAAAAGAAACCGCTCCGAAGTCGAAGAAGGCTGCAAAGAAAAAATAACTAAGTCAGGAGGGGCAGACGATGGCCGATGCTCAGATGTTAGCAAAAGTTAAGACCGCACTCGGAATAACTGGAGAATACCTCGACGAGACTCTTTCAGAGTATATCGAAGAAGTTATGAATTTTCTAACAGATGCCGGAGTGCAAAAAGCAAACATAACAACGGGAATCGTCAGTCGTGGCGTTTCCGACTTATGGAATTATGGAGCGGGAGACGGAAAGCTCTCATCGTATTTTATGCAAAGAGCGACACAGCTCAGTTATAAGAAGTAAGGGGGCGACGTTATGGCAAGAAGTTTCAAACCGAACGCGCCGTTTGACGTAGCAATGAAGCTCTTAGTTCCTGAGACTGTAAAGGTTAAGGGAGTAGTTAGAAAAATCTATCGAGACACAGTCGAGAGTCATTTTGAGTATCCGTTTTCTATCAATCGAAATGATCCGGTTGAGTTCTCAAGGTTCATGGCTTACATTGACACGCTACCGACCTTCTTCGGAAGTTTCAAGACATACGGCGGAACTGAAAATTTTTCAAACGATATCTACATGGTTTTTGATACGGCAGTTATTGAAACGTGGTACGATCCTCGATTCGCATCAGATTGTCAAATCTACATATGCGAAACTCAAAGGCTCTACAACATCATAACAAGGCCGGAAAATATCAACATGAGACATCAGTTCGTACAGTTCAAGGTCGAAAACGTCGGGGGTAAAGCGTGATGGCAGCAAGGAAGCAAGGAATATCAATCGACTTCTCGAGCTTTTCAAGTCTTATTGAGAAATTAGAGAATCTCGGGGCAAACGTTGAGGATATAGTTGCGGATGCTATGGAGCAGACGGCCGAGACCGTCGAGGTCGATACCGTGGCAGCCATGTCAAGCGCAAACCTTCCGGCCGGAGGTAAATACTCTCAGGGCGAAACGATGGCTTCTATCGTTCGAAACGCTAAAGCCGAAAAGAAGGGCGTTGCGGTTGAAATCGACATCGGATTTGACAAAACGAAACCAGGAGCGGGCGGATTCCTGATAACGGGGACTCCAAAGATGCGACCGAATTACGCGCTTGAAAAGATTTACGGTACGAAGAAATATGAAAGCACTTTGAAGAAAGATATTGATCAGTTACTACAAGACGAAATAGACGAAAGGTTAGGTTCATGATATGGAAGACAATCTCATTCAGATAATTGAATCGTTCGGCTTTCCAGTATATCGTCAAGGCTCTATGTCAGACGCGGAAAGATATCCGGAGACCTTCGTCACGTTTTGGAACAACGAATCACCGGATCACGCTCACTATGACGATTCAGAATATGGGACAGCTTGGAGTTATAACGTTTATGTTTATAGCTCAGATCCCGAACAAGTTTATAACTTATTGCTCAGCATCAGGACGGCTCTCAAGAATGCGAACTGGATAGTTCCTTCGAAGGGGCAAGACGTAGCTTCAGACGAAGCAACACATACCGGAAGGATGCTCGAGTGTTACTTTTTAGAAATTTAAAGACGGAGGTAAAAAGATATGCCTAAGATTTTCGAATATAGAGGAGTTGAAGGACTCGTCTATGCAGAAGTTTTAAATGACGACAAGACCGGAATCACATTCGGCGAAGTAAAAGACCTTGCGGGCGTTGCTGAAATTGGAAAAACAACCGACAGCGCTTCGGAATCTCATTATTATGATAACATTCCGGCGGTAATTATTACATCAACCGGAGCCGACACTATAACCATTAACGCATCAGCGATTCCGCTTGATGTTCTCGCAGAAATCACAGGTCAGACTTATGACGATTTAACCGATATGTTTATCGAGGAAGAGAGAGAACAGAAGCATTTCGCAATCGGCTATCAGACAAAGACAACCGACGGTCAGATCATTTATGTTTGGAGACTTAAAGGCTCCTTCAACATTCCAGATCAGACAAACGGAACAGAGGACGCCGGAACAGATGCGAACGGCCAGGAGCTCGTATATACCGGAATCAATACGATTCATAAGTTCTCGAAGACAGGAAAGACAGCAAAAGCAGTTAATGTCAACATATCAAAAGACAAGGCAGCTCAGATCCCGACATTCTTTGATAGTGTTCAGACTCCTGACACTATAACTCCGGCTTCCCAGGCTCCGAGCGTTTCCGTTGTTCCATCAAATGCAACCGTTGCAGTTGGCGACACTCTCCAGCTTCAGGCCGTAACATATCCAGCAAATACACCTGTGACATGGACTTCAAGCGCTCCAACATACGCAACAGTTGATTCAGACGGACTTGTTGAAGGCAAGGCAGCCGGAAGCTCAACAATCACAGCAAGCATCACAGTTGATGGCACAAATTACACCGATACTTGCACAATCACAGTTCCGACACCATCAGCATAAAAAAATCGCAACTTTTGCCGAGTTTCGCGATTTCTCCTTTAACGGGCGGAGTTGGTAAGCGCTCCGCCCATTTTTAAAAAAACAAACAAGGAAGGAAGAAAAGAAAATGGGTGACAAAATACTAAAGATAAACGTATATGACGATAAAGACGAAATCAAGAAGACTGTCGAAGCTCGTTTCGTGGATATTCGCTTCGGAACAATCAAGAAGCTTTTCGCAGTCCTGGAAATAGATCAGATTGACGACACTTCGGAACTTCTAAGAATATTATATGGCTCTTGGAAAGCTGTCACAGACGTATTGACGAAAGTCTTTCCTGAGATGAAGGAAGAGGACTGGGACGGCGTAAAGCTGAGCGAGTTACTTCCGGTAGTGGTCGCAATCCTCAAGGGTTCATTTGCACAGATACTCACTATCCCGAATGAATCAAAAAACGTGATAGCGGAGTAGATGATACTCCGCTTTTTGAAATTTTATTTACAATCAATTATCAACTCTGCAAAGAGTTTCCGGCTTTTACACCGTATGACGTGGACGAAAGAAGCTTCGTTTCGGTCATAGAGCTATATGCGGACGTTAGAAGATTGCAGATCAGGGAGAAGAAGCTCAATGATCCGAATCGGGTTATAAGAAGGCCGGCATCAGATAATTGGTTTTAAGGGGTGAAAACCATGGCAGATACAACCGTTAAACTAAAAGCCGATATATCGAACTTAAAATCGCAGATGCAAGCAGCGGCTCGTCAGGTCAAGCTTGCAAATTCAGAGTTCAAAGCCGCTTCTTCGGGTATGGATGATTGGAGCAATAACGCTGAAGGACTCGAAGCAAAGCTCAAACAATTAAATACAATCCTCAACTCTCAGAAGACCAGGCTTTCACTTCTCGAAGATCAGCTCGATAAAACGAAAGAAGTTTATGGGGAGAACTCAGCCGAAGCGGACAAGGTCAAGATTTCAATCAACAACATGAAAGCGGCTATCAATAACACCGAGAAAGAAATCTCTCAGTACGACCAACAGCTCACGGACTGCAAGAACGGAACGGGAAAGTTTGCAGACGAAACCGAAGAATCGACCGAAGCAATGGAAGACGCAGAAGCGGCAACGGGAAAGCTTGGAGACGGTTTCACGGTCATGAAGGGTGTCCTTGCAGATTTAGTCGCATCAGGAATCAAGGCGGCAATATCAGCTTTGAAGGACCTTGCACAAGAAGCCTACGAAGCTTATCAAGAGTTTGACACCGGCTACGACATCATAGTTGCTAAGACCGGGGCAAGTAGTGAAGCTCTCGAAAGTCTCTCGGGAAGTTATTCAAACGTCATGAAATCGGTTCTTACAGAGACGGAGACCGCCGGAAACGCTATCGGAGAGATAAATACAAAGTTCGGACTCACCGGAGAAGAACTCGAAGACTTATCGACGAAGTTTATCAAGTTTGCAGATCTGAATAATACTGACGTAGTTTCGAGCATCGATGCAGTTCAGAGCGCTTCGGCAGCTTGGGGAATCGAATCCGAGAACGTGGGAGACCTTCTCGACCTTCTCAACGTTTCCTCACAGCAAACCGGGGCAAGCGTTGACTCTCTCGCAAGTTCACTGACCACGAACGCGGCATCCCTCAAAGATATGGGGCTCAACGTAGAACAAGCAGTTACCTTCATGGGAAATCTTGAGACTTCGGGTGTTGACTCTGAAACGGTCATGTCAGCACTTAAAAAAGCACTTGCAAACGCATCGAAGGAAGGTAAGTCCACGGCGGAAGCTCTCTCGGAACTTCAAAGCGCGATGGAGAGCGCAGATTCAACCTCAGAAGCTACCGTCGAAGCCATGGAACTCTTCGGCACGAAAGCGGGTCCTGCAATAGCGGAAGCTTGCAAGAGTGGAAGGCTCAACTTTAACGATCTGAGCAGCGCTTTAACAGACTATCAGGGCAACGTCGAAACGACATACGAAAGCACCCTCGATGGCGTGGACAAGATAAAACTAGCTTGGCAAGGAGTGAAGACAGACGTCGGAGCGGAAGTTTCTTCGATGCTCACGGAATACGAACCGGAAATACAAGAAGTTGTTTCACTTATTGAAGACGGAGCGAAGAACATACTCAAGGCAGTAAAGGAAAACGCTCCGCAGATCAAGGATAAAATCAAGGACGTTCTCGAATTTGCGAAGAACGGAATAACTTTTATCATAACAAACTTTGACGTTATCAAAGAAACTATCAAGAACGTTGGAACGATACTCGCAGTCACTTTCGTAGCTTCGAAGCTTGCTTCCTTCGTTTCAATGATCGGAACGATGATCTCAACGTTTGCAGCTTTAAAGGCAGCGACAGAAGCAGCAGAGACGGCTCAGCTCTTGCTCAATGCGGCGCAGATGGCAACACCACTCGGAGTTGTTACGGCCGGAGTTGCGGCTCTTGCATCAGCTCTCATACTTGTTGCGGCAAATACAAAGAGCTATACAAGCGACATCGAAACGCTGACAGCTCAGGAACAGGAAGAAATCGACAAGATCTACAACATGATAGATGCTTATGACGAAATTCAGAGCGCAAGAAATGAAAGCGTTGAAGCGATCAACAAAGAGTTCGGCTATTATGAGCAGTTAGCGGAAGAACTCGACAGCTACACGAACGCATCCGGAGAAGTCAACAAGTGCTATGAAGAACGAGCAAACTTCATCGTTACGACCTTAAATGATGCGCTTGGAACTGAGATGGAGCTTGTTGACGGAGTTATTCAGAACTACAAGGACGAAAAGACAGCCCTCGAGGAACTTATCGAAACAAAGAAGGCTCAAGCGGTTCTTTCGGCGAATGAAGAAGCTTATACAACGGCGATTCAGAATCAGGAATCAGCTCTCAACTCTTACGCTTCAGCACTCAGCATCTACGAGCAGAATAAGTCAGAGCTTGCAGACCTGGAAACAAGATTTGCTTCAGTTCAGAGTATGACCGCCGAAGAATGGGCGAATCAACAAGGCCTTGCGGTTTCATCCGCAACAGCGGCGGAGATGTACGGAAACGAGCTTGTTTCTCTTACGAATCAGATAAACGGAGCAAAAGGCGCGATGGTAGAGTCTAAGACGGCCTACCTTAACGCAGAGAATCAATATATCGAATATCAAAACACTATCAAGAACTATGAAGGACTTTCTTCGGCAATCATCAGCGGAGACACGGCAAAGATCAAGGAAGCCCTCACCAACATGGAGAACGACTTCATAACGGCCGAGAACGGAACAAAGGAAAGTCTCGAGCGTCAAGTTTCAGATATGGAAACGAATTACGAGAATTTGAAGCAAGCCGTTGAAAGTGGTTCGGATATAGTTACTCAAGAGATGGTGGACGAAGCGAAATCCATGGTAGATGCGGCAGTTGAAGAGCTGAACAAATTCAGCGGACAAGCATCGACAGCCGGAAATCAAGGCGGACAAGGTTTCGTCTCGGGAATGTCTGGAAATTCAACCGCAGCAATAGAAGCAGCGAAAGGACTCAGGCAGCTTTCGGAAAAGAATCTCGAACCAACGGGAGAAAGTGAAAAGTCAGGAGAGAACTTCGGCAGCGGATATTCTAAAGGAATCAGCTCGAAGAGCGGAGAAGCGGAAAGTTCAGCATCCAATCTCGGAAACGTTTCAACAAGTGCGCTCAGCTCATCAATTCAGGAAGGCTCACCTTCAAAACTTACAACAACAAGCGGAGAGAACTTCGGTCAAGGTTTCATCAACGGAATGAACAACAAGACTAATTCAGTTTGGACAACAGCGTGGAATCTTGCAAAGACTGCCCTCAATGCTTTAAAGAGCGGACAACAGGAAGGCTCACCTTCGAAGCTCACATTCCAAAGTGGTAAGTATTTTACTCAAGGATATATTAACGGCGTTACCAGTCTCGAGAAGAATCTCGTTTCAGCAGTCAAGAAAGTTGTAGGAGCGGCAGTTAAGACAGCAAAGAACGTCACAGAATACGGTTTCGCAGATGCTTCCTCAAGTGTAACGGATATGCTCGCGGACAAGATTTCAGATCAGACTACATACCTCATAAATCGAATGACTTATGAGAATAACAAGAAGATTGCAGAGTTTGACGCTGAGATCACAGCGCTTCAAGCCGAGAGGGATAACCGCAAGACAGCAATTCAGACAGACTCGGACATGAAACTTGCAAAGCTTCAGGCGAAGAAGGACAAAGCGACAGACGATGCAGTCAAAGCGAAGTATGACAAGCAGATAACGGCCGAAAAGGAATCAGCGGCCAAACTTATAAGCGAGAACGAGAAGACCTTCTCGAAGCTCATAGCGACTCAGAACGAATACAAGACAGCATATCAGGACGCATCTTCGAACTTCATTTCGGAGTTTACTACTTCGATGAATAGTTATTCTTCAAAGGCTCAGGAGCTTATCAACTCAACGCTGAATGGAATCGGAGACAAGTATCAAGCGAAATATGATGCTCTGATAACGAAACAGAATGAACTCGTCGGCAAGCTTAAATCAGCCGGAGATCTCTTCCAGGTATCCGGAGCGGGAATCATGACGATTTCAGACATCAAGCAGCAGACGAAGGAAATAACGGACTATACTTCAGCACTTGCTCAGATCAAGAACAAAGTTTCTTCGGAGCTATTCGAACAGATAGCAAGCTATGACATGAAAGAGGGAAAAGCATTCATTGACAGACTCTTGATGATGTCAGCGACAGACCTGGACGCATACAACAAAGCCTACACCGAAAAGATGAAGGCAGCGGAGAAAGCCGGAGAAAGCATCTACTCGCAAGATATAAAGAAAGTCGGAGAAGAGTATCAGAAAGAACTCAATCAGGCGATGAAAGATCTTCCGAAGCAGCTTGAAGCACTCGGAGCGGATGCAATGAAGGGATTCGTTCAAGGATTAACGAAAAATACAGACTACCTCAGCAAAGAAGTGAAGACTTTCATCAAGTCGATGCTTTCAACCTTTAAGAAGGACCTGAAAATCAAATCACCTTCAAAAGTCATGGAGCTAATCGGAGACTATACCGGAGAAGGCTTCGTTCAAGGTTTGAAAGATACAGTTTCGGCAGTAAGAAGCACAGCTTCAGAGATGGCGAAAGCTGCATCAGTTCCGCTCGAAGGCTTGCAGACAAACCTCAATCTTTCAAAGGCGGCAATATCAACGCCAGGAGAGGGCGGAGCGGTTGGAGTTGGCTCTTCAACGATTATCAATAATTATAATTTATCACAAACAAATAACAGTCCGAAATCGCTCTCAGCACTTGAGACTTATAGAGCGAGAAGGCAGCAAGTCGAAATGCTAAAAGCCATGATTTAAGGGGGACGCGGAATGTATGATTTGATTGTTCAAAATAAATACGGGCAGCGATTAAAACTCACAGATAATCCAGCATATGTCATAAAGGAAATTGATGGCATAAATCCGCCGGATGCAACTATAAACACAACCAGGAACGCAAACGCTGACGGTTCAAAATTTAACAGTTCGCACGTGAACGATCGCCAAATTATATTGACTTTGGCGATTAACGCGCCCGCCGAAGATAACAGGATAAATCTTTATAAATATTTCAAAAATAAATATCCGGTTCGGATTTATTACAGCAACGACACTCGGAACGTATATATTGACGGATATTGCCAAAGCATCCAGATTGGTTTCTTCGCAAAGAAGCAAACCGCTGTGATAACTATATTATGCCCGGAGCCGTTCTTTAATGGCTCCGATAGTGTAATGACTGATTTTTCAAACATTCAATCGTTGTTTGAGTTTCCTTTTTCCATTGAAGAACCGATTCCATTCAGCGAAATTATATACGACAGAGAGAAAACTATCCTGAACGGGGGAGACGTAGAAACCGGCGCCGAGATATTCCTCGAAGCGATAGGATATCTTTCGAATCCGGCAATATATAACACGGGTAAAAGCGAATATTTCAAACTCAATCTTTCAATGATCAAAGGTGATGAAATATACATCAATACGAAGACCGGAAAGAAAGAGGTTCTTCTCACACGAAATGGAGTGACGTCGAACATCATCAGCAATCTTGAAATCGGTTCTTCATGGTTCTCTTTTGATCCAGGCGATAATCTATTTATGATTACGGCAGACACGAATCCGGAGAATTTAAGTGCTTACTGTATTATAACCAATCAGTTCGAGGGGGTTTGATGTATGGATATATACGTTTTAGACGGATTAAACGGCGTCAAGGATATAGTTGAGAGCTTCAAATCTTCAGTATGGAACGTTCAATATAACGGCTTTAATGACTTTCAACTTATTGCTCCGGCTACGGAGAAGAATATCAGCTTGCTAACTTATGGAGCTTATCTCGTAAGAGCTGAAGATGCTTCGGCAGACGGATTCAAAAACGTTATGGTTTGCGAAAATATCAAGATAGATATCAGTTTCGAAGAAGGTTGGCTCATTACGGTAACGGGGCGAGGACTCAAGTCGATTCTCGAACGCCGGATAGTTTGGGGACAGAAGAACATCTCAGGACGTGCGGAAGCTTCAATCCGTGGACTTATAACCTCGGAAGTGATAGCTCCAGCAGTTTCAGCGAGGGCCATTCCGAACTTTATACTCGGAGAAGATAAAGGACTTCAGAAGACGCTTGAGACTCAGCTATTCGGAGAAAATCTCGCGACCTGGATTCAGGAAGCTTGCTCGATGCTTGGCTACGGATGGGATATATTTATATCTTCCGGCAAATATGTCTTTCAGATCTACGAAGGAACAGACCGAGCAACCGGAACGGAAAGAGTTATCTTCTCGCCTACCTTCGACAACTTGCTTTCTTCGTCTTATCAAAACAACCGCGAAGCATATCAGAACGCGGCTCTTATAGGTGGAGAAGGAGAAGGAACTTCCAAAAGGACAGCAAGCATCGGAACGGCTTCAGGGATTGAAAGATTCGAAGCTTATATCGACGGGAGCAGCGTTTCCAGTAACGGAGAGATAATAACTGAAGAGACTTATATCGAGATGCTAAAGGGCTACGGAGAGACACAGCTCAGCAAGACGAAGTTCACGGAAAGATTCGAGGGAGAAGTCGAACCCTCGGGGATATATAAGCTAAACGAAGACTATTTCCTCGGAGACTTAGTTCTTATCGAAAATGAACTCGGAATCAGTGCGGTTTCGAGAATAAATGAAATAATATATGCAGAGGATGAAAACGGAACTTCCGTTGTTCCTACTTTCAGCGAATGGGAGGTTGAAGACTAATGGCAATAACTTACGGTTTTTTTAATTCAATAAACGGAGACAGAACATATAACGCCGATCAGATCAGCACCTACTTTGATGGGTTAGTGAGTGATGGAGTATATGAAAGCGTGGGCGGAGCGCTGCAAGTCAAAGCGGCATCTGAAGGAATGGTTGTTCAAGTTCTTTCAGGACGCGCTATCGTCAATAGCAAATGGCTGAGCAATAGCGCGACTCTTATTCTTGAGATAACTCCGGCTCATATAGTGCTTAACAGATGGACGGCCATCATCGTTCGGCTCGACATAGTAAACAGACTTATGACTATCACAACAAAAGATGGAGAACCGGCAACAAATCCGATTAAACCATCCATGCAGAAAGACGCTTCGATGATTGAATTATGTCTCGCTTATGTTTTCGTTGGAGCGGGTGCTGTCAGCATATCCCAGGCAAACATCGAAGACACAAGACCGAGTAACTTATGCGGATGGGTCACTGGACTTATTGATCAAGTTGATACTTCTCAGCTTTTCCTCCAGTATCAGACTGCCTATGAAAATATGCTTGCCGAGATGACGTCTTGGAAAGCTCAAATGCAGATCGATTTCGATGATTGGTTCAGCACTCTGACGGAAGAATTACAAGTAAATACTTTCATTCAAAAGTTTAGTAAAAATGTCACAATAGCAACCGGAGTCACTAACGAGGTGGCTCTTGACATGGTCGGTTACACTTACGACGGAAGCGATATCATTCACGTATATGTCAATGGCTTGAATGATGTTGATTATACCCTGGACACTTCCAGCACTATTCCAACCGTTACCGTAGACGCAACCGCAAAAGGAACAGAAATATATATCGAAGTTCTGAAGTCAAAGATAGGCTTCAACGTATTGAGTGATGGCACTAATCCGATAACAACTGACAACAACGAAGAAGTCATTGTATAGGGGGTGGGTGTATGAGAATAAAAGACCTACCCGAAGCAACAGAACTCGCCGATGATGATTACTTAGTATTAGCAAGCGAAGGCGGTGGAGCTTGTAAGATACTTGCTAAGACGTTTGAGCCAGTTCTGTTACGTATAAATGCAGTATATACTCAGGCTGAGACTGTATATGAGGATACTCCACTTGATGACTTAAAGACCGACTTAGTAGTAACAGCTTACTATCAGGGTGGAGGAAGCAGAGTAATAGATAACTATACTTTAAGCGGAACTTTAGAAGTTGGAAGTAGTGTTATAACAGTAAGTTATAAGGGCAAAAATGACACTATCATAGTTGAGGTTAGCTAGGAGGTAATAGCAGATGGATAAAACAGAGATAATAAACTTATCTGAAGCTTCAGGAGTTTCAGAAAATGATTATGTGATGGTAGATAGTCCTACTTGGGGAGCTAGAAAATATTTAGCAAAAAACTTTAAGACCACTGCAGAGGGTGGAAACAGTATAACTTATGGAACTGATACACCAACCATGGCTGCAACTGATAAAGACGGCGATTTATATCTCATGCTGAATAGTGGAAACAAGAAGATAGCTGAATTTTTATTCATGGAAGATGACTGGGCTTTGATAGATGGTGACGTTCCAATACTCGAAGGCGTGGTTATATCTCAGAACAGACACAATGCTTCAACAAGTGACACCTACACTGCAACTAAAAAGTGTAACGTGTTATGTGTCAACATAAACATGAATGGTGAAGCTTCCACGAAGAGTCTGACTTCTTCAATAACTACAACTGGAGAGATATTATATCAGGATGTTTTCAATCCTTCATGGAGTTCGCCTGATAGAAACCAGTGTACTAGAGTTGCAATAGTGCATCTTGAAGAGGGCGAAACGGTTACGCTCAGTAACTACTCAGATGGAAATTATACAAGTCAGGTACATCTTGCAGTAATCCTAAGTAATTACTATGAAGCAAGCCAGCTTACAAGAGTTATCAGCAATGCAAAGAGCGATAACACTTATAGCGGTTCACAGACTTACTCACTAACTGGAAGCGGTCGATATATTGCAATATGTTTTCAGACAAGCGGCGCTGAAAACAATCCAACCACTTATGCCACTATTAGCACAAACAACGATTCAGAGGTTATAGAAGCCATTAGGGGTGGAAACTATGCATCTATATCAGTGGCTCTGGTTGATTATCCAAACACATTGACTTTTAACTGGGGAAGTTTGGGCAACTACGCAACAAAAGGCTATGCAGTTTATAAGTTAAGTTAGTTTATATAGCTTTTCTCCTTTCTTGAAGGCGCTTCTCGAGACACAGCTCCGAGGGGCGTCTTCCTTTATCCCAAAATTGAGAATAAACCCAAAAGTGGGATAAAATGATTTTACTCCGTTATGTCGCCATATCTAAAGATTGAACAACACAAGGGAGTAAAAAAGACAAAACTAAAAACGCCAATGAATTTCGATGTCTTCGCCGTCGAGAATTATCTTCTCAATGAGCGCAGAAAGAACGGAGCGGATTTCTTCGAAGTTCGCTCTTTTTATTATGTCATCGAAGCTTTGAATCAAGTCTTCGGCTTCTTCCTTGCTCAGCTTCTCGGACTTTTCTTCTTCCAGACTCTCGAGTTCTTCTTCAAGCTTCAAACGTTGCTCGTTCAGTTCGTTTGTTTTCGCTTCGAGAGTTTGGAGCGGAATATTTTCAAGAATATATAAATCCATAACTCGCGAAAGTTGAGCGTCTATCTTCTCGATCTCAGCTTCGAGAACACTTCTCTTGTCTTCCTGAATCGACTCTTCTCGGACTTCTTCAAAGTAGTTCGGCTCAAGTGACAGCTTTCGGATTTCGTCAAAAATGATATTCGTCAGTTTTTCGATGTTCCAGTTCTTGTTCTTGCAATGCGGATCTCGAACAGACTCCGCTCTTTTCTTATTCCTCGAATCACAAACAAAATAATAATAGCGATAATAACCACCATCAGCACGCTTGCACTTATGAAGTGTTTTCGTGTACTTTGCGCCGCATTGTCCGCAGATCAGGAAGCCGCCGAGGTATGTTGTCGCCTTCCATGAACTCCGGTTCAGCTTCTTTGCTTCCGCAGATCTCCTCTCAAGCACTTTCTGAGCAGCTTCGAAGGTTTCCTCAGAGATGATCGTCTCGTGGATGCCCTGGAAGTATTCGCCGGAATATCTCACGCGGCCGCAGTAGAGCGGAGACTTCAGGACATAGCGGACGCGGTCATCATTCCACGCGCCTTTTTTAGTTTTATAACCTTTTTCGTTTAATATCTTCGCAATTCTTCTCGGAGGAATATCTTCAAGAATCAGCTCGAAAACTTCTCGGACTTGCAGAGCTTCGAAATCGTTCAGATGCAGTTCGCCGTTAATATAATCATATCCAACGGGCGAGAAGCTTCCGCAATATTTACCTTCTTTCGCTCTTGCTTCATTTCCCATCATCATTCGTTCTTTTATTTGTTCTCTTTCAAGCTGAGCGAACACGGAAAGGATTCCGACCATTGCGCGGCCGAGCGGAGTCGAAGTATCGAAGTTTTCAGACATAGAAATAAAATCGACATTGTTCTTCAGAAAGACATCTTCGATCAGGACGAGAGAATCTTTCTGACTTCTCGAAAGTCTGTCGAGCTTATAGACAACGACCTTCTCAATCTTGCCCTTTTCGATATCTTTCAGCATCCGCTTTAATGCCGGCCGCTCCATGTTTCCACCGGAGAAGCCGCCATCAACATATAGTTCGAAGTTCTTCCAACCCATCGCAGAGCAGTAGTCTTTCAGTCTCTCTTGTTGCTCTCCGATCGAATATCCTTCGAGGGATTGTTCTCTTGTGGATACTCGGCAATATAAAGCTATCATTCTTCTTCGCCTTCTTTCTTGTCCTGAATGTTCTTAAAAACCTGCGATAGTCCTTCGACATATGCAGACATACGTTTCGACGATTCTCTCCGGCGCTTTATTATCCCGATGCTGACTTCCATTGAATCAGAGAGAAGCAGAAGCTCATCGTCTGACAGTTCCAAACCGTCAAGCTCGAGAACTATTCTGTCGTTCAGCTTGTAATCAATCAGCATCTTTTCAACGTCTATTATTTCGGATTTATTCTCAACCGGAACAATCTTTCCGTTTGCCAGTTCGTCGGCGCTTATGTTCAGAGCTGAGCAGATCTTCAGAATGTTTCCGATGCTTGCGTTCATAACTCCGCGCTTCAAAATGGTATCAAGTGTCGAGTATGGAATATCAGCTTTCAAAGTGAACTCTCTCATACTTCTATAATTCATCAAGATGCAGTCTCTCAATTTTTCTTCTATCGTCATATTTCCCGCCCTTCTTTCTTCCAAAGTTTGAATTTTATAATACTTTAATTTTCGGCAATTTACAACAAAAATGTTCGGATATTCAAAAATAAAATTCGTGTAAAAATAACAAAATTAACGAAAATGCAAAAATAACGGTTGCACATTTTTGAAAATACGGCTATTATTCAACTTGTGGTTCACGAAAAACCAAAAACAACAAACCAAACAAACGAAAATACGAAAGGAGGGGTTCAAATGTTTCCAAACGTAAAAGCCGAACTCGCAAGAAGACGAATGAACATGAAGGACTTATCAGAGCAGACGGGGATTCCACTCGGTGGGTTATATGCCAGGATGCGAGGAGACGCAGAGCTGACACTCAAAGAAGCAATCAACATTAGAAACACGCTCGGCGTTGATATGTCTCTCGAAGAATTATTCGCAACAGAGTAAAGGGGGCGAGCAGATGGAAGTCAGACACGTTCTCAGGAGCGGAGAAATCTTGAACGATATATCCGGCCACGTGATCAAGAAAGAAGATTGTCCGGAGCTATATCGAATAATTGAAAAAATTAGAAGGGAGAAGGGAAAAGATGAGACCAAAGACAAAGAATAGAATCCTCAAAACTATAACAACGGCAGCAGTTATCACTTTACTATTGAGCGCTTGCTGTCTGGATGGCGAGAACTTCATCATTCCGCTTGCTCTTGGTGGAGTGTCGCTCATGTGGATAGTTCTCATCATTGTAGCAAATTGTGAGGAATAAGCGATGGTTCAAACGAAAATACTATCGAGCCGTGAAGAATGGCTCAGGACTCGAAAGAGTTATATCGGAGGATCTGAAGCGAGCTGCATCGTTGGGATGAATCCTTATCGTTCAAATATTGAACTCTGGGAAGAGAAGACCGGAAGACGAGAACCCGAGGACATATCGGAAAAGGACTTCGTCAAATATGGAACTCTTGCAGAAGAGCATCACAGAGCTTTATTCGCTCTCGACTTTCCGCAGTATGAAGTCTTTTATACAGAGAACAATCTCTGGCTGAATGACAAGTTTCCGTTCGGTCATGCATCCTTGGACGGTTGGCTCGTTGAAAAAGAGACAGGTCGGAAAGGAATCCTCGAGATCAAGACGACAAACATCTTGCAGAGCATTCAAAAAGAGAAATGGAATCACCGGATTCCGGACAACTATTTCATTCAATGCTTGCATTATCTCGCAATCACGGAATTTGACTTCGTATGTTTGAGGGCTTCGCTCAAGTATGACTACGACGGCGAAATCTTCCTGAACATAAAGCATTACACGATAGAGCGAGAGGAAGTCCAGGAAGACATTGACTACTTAATGGAAGAAGAAAAGAAATTTGCGGAGTATATCAAGAACGATAAACTTCCGCCGTTGGTACTACCAACCATATAACACGAAAGGAGAAAAGAAACAATGCAACTAGAAGTTAAGGAGTATCAGCTTCCGGCCGAGATTCAGTTCAACTTTGACGAAATCAAAGCGGAAATCTCGGAGAAGCTGCAAAAGTTTGAAAATTTAGTTTACACAGATGAGCAGATCAAGGAAGCGAAGGCAGACCGAAGCTCTTTGAATAAGCTCAAGAAAGCACTTCAGGACGAGAAGACTCGCAGAAAGAAAGAATATCTGAAACCGTTTGAAGACTTCGAGAACAAAATCAATGAAATCATAAAGTTGATTGATGCTCCGGTTTCACTTATAGACAAGCAAGTCAAAGAGTTTGAAGAAAAGAAGAAGGCTGACAAGCGAACAGAAATCGGCGCGTACTGGGAGACAACAGAGCATCCGGAATGGCTGACTCTTGCAAGACTCTTCGATGAGAGGTGGCTCAACGCTACTTATACCATGAAGCAGATTCAGGCCGACATCACCGGATGGATAAACCGCATAAATTCAGAGCTTGAAACGTTGGAACAGCTCGACTCATTCAGCTTTGAAGCTATCGACGTTTACAAGAGAAGTCTCGACATGAATCAGGCTATCGCAGAAGGAAAGCGTCTCGCAGACATTCAAAAGCGGAAAGAGGAAGCAGAGAGAAGAAAGGCAGAAATCGAAGCCGAGAAGAAGTGGGAAGAGATGCAGAAAGCATCCGCAGAAGCGCCACAGACTTCGGCAGCGCCTTCAAATGAGAAAGCCGAAGAAATAGACGCTAAAGCAGAAAAAGCCGAGGAAACGGCCCAGAACGGCTCAATGTGGATTAACTTCTCAGCACTCCTCACGATAGATCAGGCGCTCAAGCTGAAGAAGTTCTTCGAAGATAACAACATCGAATTTAAGAAAATTTAAAAGAAGGAAGGTGCAAGACATGAGCGATAACATCAAAGAACTTCGAATCACTTCAGAAGTGTTCGAAGATGCAAGAAACAAATTTGACGGAGTTCTTCAGAAGCTATTTAAGACTATGCTTGAGAGCAAATCGGATGAGGGCAGCATCACGATGAAAGTTGATGTTCAGATCAAGACGACTGAAATCCCGGACAGCAGAACCGGAAAGAATAGAGAGATCAACGTTCCGGTGTTTGGCTGCAAAGTTTCATCGACTGTCGCGCTGAAGAACAAAGAAGAAGCTATCTCATCGCCAGAGATGGAACTCATTTTCGATGATGAATCCATGAGTTACAAGCTGACATACATTTCGAACACAGATCAGAAAACAATCTGGGATGATGATCTTCAGGAACAGGAAGAAGAAAAGAAAACATATCAGAAGCCGAAAGTCATCGACGCTTCTCAGATACCATCAATCGAAAAGCGGGAGGATTAAAAAATGGCAGTTAACAACTCACTCGTTCAGAGTAAAGGAAAACAGAGACTCGGTCTCACAGCTTACTTGACACAGGATGCAGTCAAAAACAACATCAATCAGGTAGTCGGAGGAAAGAACGGACAGAAGTTCATCTCTTCGGTAGTTTCAGCAGTTCAGGCGAACCCACAGCTTCAAGAATGCACGAACTCAAGCATTCTTTCGGCGGCGCTTCTCGGTTCGTCGCTGAATCTCACACCATCACCACAACTCGGACAATTCTTTTTTGTGCCATACAAGAACAAGAAAGCCGGAGTTACAGAAGCACAGTTTCAGATTGGGTATAAAGGGCTAATCCAACTTGCTATTCGTTCGGGCTATTACAAGAAGCTGAACGTTCTCTCGATCAAGGAAGGCGAACTCGTTCGCTATGATCCGCTTAATGAAGAGATAGAAGTCAACCTCATAGAAGACGAGGAAGCCAGGGAGCAAGCTCTGACAGTTGGATATTATGCATTCTTCGAATATACGAACGGATTCAGAAAGGCGATTTATTGGAGCAAAGCGAAGATGCAGAGCCACGCTGAGAGGTATTCGCCAGGATACAAAAGCGACCTGAAAGACGGAACAAGCTACACGTTTTGGTCGAAGGACTTCGACGCAATGGCCTACAAGACCATGCTCCGCCAGTTAATCAGTAAGTGGGGAATTATGAGCATCGACCTTCAGACAGCTTTCGAGTCTGATAACGCAGTCATTCACGAAGACGGAACAAAGACCTTCGTCGATACGGAAGAAGCTCCGGCAATAGAAGCTCCGAAGGAAGATCCAAACGCAACAACGCAGAGGGCTGAGGAAATCATCAACAAAGCAGAAGCAAAAATCGAAGCAGAAAAGGCAGCCAAAAAGACCGAAACCGCTCCGATAGATCCTTCAACGGCGCTTTTTGGTTAATCAAATAAATATAACATCACAGGATTAAAAAAGAGGGCGTTTCGATGGACTGAGCGCCCTCGGAAGGGAGCGGACAAAATGGCGTGGAGAAATTATCCGCCGCATATGGCAAAGCAGACTAAAAGCAAATACGGAGCAAAGAAGACTGTCGTCAACGGAATTGAGTTTGATTCAAAGAAGGAAGCGAAAAGATATACAGAGCTTCGCATTCTGGAAAAAGCCGGAGCGATTTCAGATCTTCAGATGCAAGTCAAATTTGTACTAATACCAACACAGAGAGAACCGGATTCGGTGGGCGCTCGTGGAGGAATAAAGAAGGGAAAAGTTATCGAGCGTGAAGTTGTTTATATCGCCGACTTCGTTTATAAGGACAGCCAGGGCGAGACAGTAGTCGAAGATACGAAGGGCTTCAGAACAACAGACTATATCATCAAGCGAAAGCTCATGCTATACGTTCACGGAATCCGCATAATTGAAATCTAACAGAAAGAGAGGGCTAATCATGGTAAAAGAAAAATTTTATGTATCGTTAGAACCGAGCGATCCTGATATTAAGATTATTGAAACGGAAGAGGAATTCGCTACCGATTACGTATTTTATGACGTAAACGAAGCAATGACCTTCGTCAATTTAGCACTCAGACACAGCGGTTTTTTAAGAGTTACCATCGAGAGCGGCTTAGAGGAGATAAAGGAGACAACATAAAACAAGAGAGGGGCAAGAATGAAAAAGAGTTTTGTTCTTTATACGGATTATATAAAGCAAGTCAGCCTTCTGGACATGGAGCAGCGCGGAACTCTTTTCACGGCAATCTTAAAAGATCAAGGCGGAGAAGAAGTCCCCGAAATGGATTCAGCCGTCGGGATGGCTTTCGCATTTATAAAAGCAGACATCGACAGAAATCGCGAGAAATACGAAGCGATATGCGAAAAGAGAAGAGAAGCCGGAAAGAAGGGCGGCAGACCAAAAGAAACAGAAGAGACAGAAGAAAAAGCAAAAGAAAGCAAAGAAAAGCAAACAAAAGCAAAAAAACCAAATGGTTATTTTGCTAAGCAAAAAAACCCTGATAATGATAATGATAATGATAATGATAATGATAATGATAATGATAATGATAATGATAATGATAATGATAATGATAATGAGATAAACAATAAGAGTAAAAGAAAGAGATTTGACTATCAGAAGATAGTCAAACTCTATAACGAGACTTGCGTCTCGTTACCGCATTGCGAAACATTATCAGAATCAAGAAAGAGAGCAATCAAAGCAAGATACAACAGCGGACATACTATCGAGGAATTTAAAAAGGTATTCGAGAAAGCGGAAGCTTCTTCGTTCTTGAGGGGAGAGAAAAGCGATTGGTCAGCTTCCTTCGACTGGATGATGAAAGACGGAAACTTTGAAAAGGTGCTTGAAGGGAATTACGACGACAAAGACGCAAAGCAGCCAAAGACGGATGCATACGGCAGAGAATACAAGGACGGGCTTCTCGTCTGGAACATTAAATACCCTGAATCAGAGCATCCGCCTTATTATGGAGCGCCGCCGGAATGGTTCGAGAACGGAGAGCTTGTTCTTGATAGAGTGACAGAAGTTTATCAGCCGAAGGAGTTCAGCGTCGGATTTTATGAGCCGAAAGTTCTCACGAAGGAAGAGGTCCTCGAGGAGATAACTTTCAGAAAGGAGTATTTTGCGAAACATGGAGAGACTGACGGCTGACGATATTATCACAGCGATTGACATAGCAGCAAAGCGCCGCGCAAAGTGGGAGAGAGAACATAAAGGCGAAAAGATGGACGAATGTCCAAAGTGTAAAGGACGCGGAGTTTATAGACGATGCTTCAACGAAGACGGAGTCGAACTCTTCGGCGAGGATATGAACAAGCCCGGATCATACGACTACTTTTACCCGTGCGAGTGCGTAGGGAATACGAAGGATAATCAGAGACTCAGGAACAACAAGAAGTTCGCTTCCGTTCCGGCTCTGTATGAAGATGCAGACTTCGGAAACTTCCAGATAGACATCTATCAGCAAACGAGATCAAGGGAGCTTGCAACGTGTGCGCTCAGAGATTCAAAGCTTTTTGTTCAAAAGTTCGGACACTTCGAAGCGAATGGAATGGGACTCTATATCTTCTCAGATGCGAGAGGGAGCGGCAAGACAAGACTCGCTTCCAGTATTGCAAACGAACTCATGAAGCAGAACATCCGAGTGAAGTATGAATCAGCGAACAAGATACTTTCAGAGATTCAAAGAGCTTGGGGAAGTTCGGAAGTTTCAGAGAATGCCATCTTGAAGAATTATATTGAACCGCGCGTTCTCATAATTGACGACTTCGGAGCGAGGTCCGGCAAAGACTGGATGGACGAAAAGTTCCTGATGATCATCGATGCCAGGTATCAAGGCAACAAAGTAACGATATTTACAAGCAACTACGAAGTTGAGCATCTACCGTTTCATGATATGAGAATAATTGACCGCTTGGCAGACTCGAAGAGATTCCACGCATTCAGGATGCCGGAAGAGTCAGTCAGACAGAGGTCAAAGTTCAGAAACGGCGAAAGCTCATTATTTTACGAAATCGCAAAAGGATAAAGGGAAATGAAGACACGAAACAAATTGATAATTCTCTTGATGGCCGCATTCATAGCAACGACCGGCTTTCAGGAGACGGAAACAGAGGAACAGAGAATCAAAGCCAAAGCTGAAGAGATTCGGATCAGAGAGACAGCGAAGGTCCAGGAGCTAATCGACAAGGATGCGGAGAGACCGAAAAAGACATCGGTCGGAACTTATGAGCTGACCGCATATATTGCAACGGGCAGTCCTTGCGCCGATGGTGTATATCCGCAGACAGGACACACAGCAGCTTGCAACGATCCGACGCTTTGGCATAAATGGATAGAGATAGAGGGGTACGGCGTTTATTACGTTCATGATACCGGAGGGATGGCTTCAAACGTTATTGATCTCTTTATGGGTTCGTATGACGAAGCAATCACGTTCGGACGCAGAGAAGCGGAGGTTTACATCATTGAGTAATTTAGAGAAAGCAATCAAGACATGGCTCGAATATGAGGACAGCGACAGATTCGACGAAGAAAAGAGCCGAGAACTTATAAAAGCAAGAATCGAAATCAGAGAAGCGCTTCGAAAGGGATACAGACTTGTTGATCTGAAGAAGCTTGATAAAAGACTGACGAACTACGAATCGGGATGTCTCGTGAAGAAGTACAACGACGAAGAATGTCTCAGATGCACGAAGAAGGTTTTTGCTGAAGTAAGAAAAATAATACAAGAATCAAAAGAATGAGAGGTGGAGCAGATGTTAAAAATTGAAGTCAATCAACATGAAGGCGAATTGATGATTGAAACTCGCGGAACTTTACCGGAGATTGTCTCAGATCTTGGAGCAGTTATCCACGCGATACACGTCAAGGCTTGCAACGATGATATCTTCGTCGGAAGGGAGTTTGAGAGAGTCTTCCGAGATCCGGAGTTTCACAACTTAGTCTTCGGACCGAACAAGGACGATGCGGAACTCTTGGCATCAGCGGAGAACTTCGGGAAAGGCGGGAACGAATGATCGAATATAAAACGAAAGACGGCGCGAGCGTGAAAGCCGTTCCTGAAGAAGCCTTCGAAACTACGAAGTATCTTCTCAAGAACTGGAAACGCGAAGCAAAGTTCAAGAAGGAGCTTGCAATCGCTGACCATGATCCGGCAACAGCGGAGATCAAGAGAACCGAAGAAAACGCTTTCGGATTTGCTCTTCAAGTCTTGGAGCGGTTGGAAAGATACGGAGAAGAGGACGGAGAGGTCACTTGCTCCGATAACTGAGAGAGGGGGAGTAGATATGCAGCCAGTAGCACCTTGCAAGGATTGCCAGGAACGAGAACCCGGTTGTCATGATAGATGCGAGAAGTATCAGGAGTTCCGAAAGACAAGAAGAGAGTTCAATCAGAAGATGGGAGAACTCGGAATATATAACACTTATGTCGCGGACAGAAAGGCGAAGATTCATGACACGATGGAGAAGAAAAAGAAGAGGTGAAATGAAATGACACTCGAGGAGATCAAAGCGGCGCTTCCTCAGTACATGAAGTGGAAGAGCGACATCGCACTATTATACGGCGCTCTATATGCTGAAAAGTATTGCACATGGGAGCGATTCAACGACCATATCAAAGTTTTAAAGGAAATCAGCGAAGAAGGAAGCGACGTCATCGAACTGTTTCCGGAAAGCTTACGAGATGAAATCAGGAAGAAAGAGGGGTTTGACCTATATGAAAATAAAAGTAATTATCAAGAATCCTGAAGACGAGTTCGGGAGACTTGTCGAGATTGAGAATGAGCTTGAAGTCTTTCAGAACATAGTCGGGGGATATATCGAAACAACGGGATATAAGAATCTTGTCATAATTTGCAACGAAGAAGGGAAGCTTAGAGGACTTGAGCCGAATATCCTTCTCGGAAAAGATATGCTCGTAGGAACTATCATCGTTTGCGGAGCTTCTGGAGACGAGTTCTCGGACGTTCCGATTGACTTCAAGAAGTGGGAGCAGATAGTCAACATGAGCGGGACGGATACCTGGAAGGAGTTCGAGAGATGAGAACACTCTACATGATGGTAACTGATGACGAATTCGAACTTCCGCTCGTGGTTGCAGATTCAGCTCAGGAGCTTGCAGACATCATCGGGCGAAGCGTCAACACGATATATTCGGGAATCAGTCACGAGAAACACGGAAGGATAAAGAGCAGCATATACAAGAAAGTTGAGATAAGGGAATGGAAGAAGAAAAGAAACCGAAAGAATGTCTCGAGGACATCATCTCGAGGACGTTCGACGAAGTAAAACAAAGAATGTGCGACGATTATTGCAGATACACAGCCGGGAAAGATGCAGATCAGATCGAAGATCTTTGGGATTCGGACATTTGCAACAATTGTCCGCTGAATGATTTATAAACAAAGGAGAGAAAAAGAAATGGCAAAGGGAAAGATTAAATGCGAGTTATATAACGATTCGATGCAAGGGTGGAAGTGTTACCCGATACAGAAAGCGCAGCTCATAATTGCGGACATACCGTACAACGTAGGGAATAACTTCTATGGCTCGAATCCGATGTGGTATGTGGGGGGGGAGAATAAAAACGGAGAATCAAATCTTGCCGGCAAGAGCGCGTTCGCAAGTGATTTCAACTTCAACGTTTATGAGTATTTTCACTTTTGTTCAAGACTTATGAAAAAGGACGATACAAAGCCACAAGGACGAGGAAGAAGCTCCAACAGCCCATGCATGATAGTTTTTTGCTCATTCGAGCAGCAACACGATTTGATACTTGCGGCAAAGAAACAAGGCTTCAAAAATTACATTCCGCTTTATTTTATCAAGAATTATAGTCCACAAGTGTTAAAAGCAAATATGCGAGTTGTTGGAGCAACGGAACACGCGCTCTTGTTCTACCGTGACAAGCTTCCTAAGTTCAGAAACGGACTCAAGGTTGATGAAAACGGAAAGAACATCCGAGGAACTGGGAAAATGGTTTTTGATTGGTTCGAGTGGGAAAAGGACGGAAAAGAAATCCCGAAGATTCATCCGGCACAGAAACCAGTTAAGCTCCTGAAGAGACTTATAACAACTTTCACAGATGAGGGAGACGTTGTGATTGATCCTTGCTTCGGGAGTGGTTCAACCGGCAGAGCGTGTCTTGAAACAAATAGAAACTTTTACGGATTTGAAATCAACAAAACTTTTTACAAGAGGGCAAAAGAGGAAATGTGCGTTTTGCCAAAAGACAACCAAACAACAATATTTGACTTTGAATGAAAGGAGATGCAAAAATGAGCGGTTATAGATTGATAGTCAAAGAAGTCTTGGAAGCGTTGAGAGATTCAGACAGCGAAGAAGCCTTCGACATTATTTGCCGACTTGACGTTGACAAGGTGATTGAGAAAATCGGAGAAAGCGAGGGCGAATAGATGACAGACGAAGAACGTTGCTATTATGTGGAGACACTAGAGCAAATAAAATTCAGATGCGAAGAAAAGGGATACTCCGGAGAAGTTGAAGCGCTGGACGTAGCAATCGAACTCATGGAAGAAGCGGAGGTGGACGGATGACGCTTGAAGAGTTAATCAAGAAATATGAACGCAAGGCAAAGGAAAACCGACAGATTGCAAATAATCTTGCAGAACTTCAGAGATACAGAGATGGCAAGAATAGCTGTGAGTTTTGCAGATATGCAGTTAAAAGCGAAAATCAAGAACCTTGTTATAGTTGCAGTCACAGATACAAGGATAATTTCAGACCAAAGAAGGTGAAACAATGAGAATATTTTATCAATGCAACCCGGAGCTATTCAAAAGGTGCAAAAAGACACATTGTCAAGCAGAGTGTACGCTGACCACGTTCAAGGAATATGCGAAGACTGACGAATTCGGAAATCCGATAATCGCTTCAGCTGATGATTTACTCTACGAAGAGCAAGAGGAGGACGAGAGCAAATGACAAATAAAGAGCTTTTGGAAGGTTCCGAAGTGGTGCGGCTATGATATTTGTTGGTGAAAGGAACTAAAAAATGATTTTTGAATATAATAAAAACGGAACAAATGTTCCGGAACAACCGAGCGTTCCGCCGATGCCGAGTCTCAGATCAACCGAAAGCTTTTCAGCAGAGTTCGAAGCAACTCAGGAAACAAAAGAAGCTCTCAAACAGATAATCGGAGAAGTTTCAGTTTTTACGGCGGATTTTATCAAATACGAAAGCAAAGAGACAGGCGAAGTAGCGGAGTTCGTTTCAAAAAGGAAGCTCAGAGAGGTTCTCGAAAAAATGAGAGAGTATCGAGACATGGAAATAAAAGGCATCAATTTTTACAAAAGACCAGGCGTCGCGGAAAGATGTTTTGATTTACTTCAGGAGGTGATTAAATGACAGATTATGAAAAAGCCGTTGTCATGGCTCACACCGGCATTGTTATGTTGAAGGCTGAAAAGTTTAATATTTTTCATCAGTATGTCGAGAAGATCATGGGGCGCCCGATTTATGTTCATGAAATGGCATACAAAGAGATTTCGGACGAAATCAGGGAGAGGTCGAAGGCTGACTTTCTCAGGATATGTGAAGAAGACTCAGACGAAAAGTCGAAGTTTGTTTCGCAAAGAAAGCTGCAAGAAGCAACTTGGAAAATGGAAAAATTGAAGAAAGAAGGGAACAGCTTCACAGAGTGTGCGGATGAATGCATCAAGATTCTTTGGGAGGTGTTCACATGAGCGAACAGTTAAAAGGTCAGATGACAATCTTCGACTTCAACTACTTGGAAACGCCAGAGACTCCGAAAGTTGACTTCAGTTGCTTTTCGTGTTTCAGAGTCGGAAAGTTCGGCATCGGAACAGGAGAGTGCAAGATGCCAAAGGGGACGAGCTGCAAAGAGTGTGAAGCATATATTAAATTTTACAAGAAGGCTGACGAGTATCATAAGAGCGGCGAAACATGGAGCGTATCACTTGCACTTGCGAGAGAGTTCTTCGGGATTCCAACCGTTCCGGAGTATTCAGTTGAGCATTATCGCAAATTCAGGACTAAAGGGGGAGCAAATGACGGATGAAGAGATAAAAAGCTATATAGATCAGGCAATCGAACGCTCTATCAAGGAATACAAGAAGAACGGACTTCTGAAAGGTGGAGCAGTTGCAGCTTATACGGATGCGAGCGAAGTCCTCTCCAGTTATTACAGGAACGGAAAGACAGACGTTCAAATAACTTACGCAATACAGACTCAGAGATTCGATCCATACTTCCGCATCATTTCACTTTACTATGAGCAAGGGAACACCATCGAGCAGATAGCGGAAGTCCTGGGAGTAGATACCTCAACGGTCATGAGAAACAAAAAAAGGCTTTGTCTTGCGATTTATGAAAATATTATCTAAGCGAAAGGCGCTCATCAAGAAGGTGGGCGCTTTTATTTTTATAAAAAAACCACCGAATTAGTGAAAAAGTGTTGACATTCCACCGAATTAGTGGTAATATATAATCAGAACAAAACAAAAGAACAAAACGGAGGGCGAAAACATGACATACGAAACAGTTAAAACAGTTAAGGGATACGACATAGTAAGAATGAAAGGCACTAAAGGCGCCTATCATGTGAACGTAAGAGAAGGTAAGGGCTTCAGAGAGTTCCATACCTTCAAAACAATAAAGGCAGCCGTTGAGTTTATCGAAAAAGCACTTTAATACATAAACAGCCGGCCGGGAACTTATCCCGGCAGAAAGTGAGGACGCCATGACATACACAGAACTTATGAGAAAAGATTCAGGACTTAACAGAACACAGTTCGGAAAGAAATACAATATTCCGCTCCGTACTCTTGAAAACTGGGAGAAGGAAGTCACAGACGCACCGGAATACGTAATCGACTTACTTGGCCGCGTGGTTTATGCAGATCTAACCGGAAAGAAGCCGAGCTTCTACGTCGTAGCGATCGGAAAGCATGACGAATGGAACAGAGGACACTTCGAGAGTTATACCGAAGCAGTAAAGGCAGCAAGAGAAGAACTCGAAAGAGCAACAAGCGAAGAACTCGAAGTCGAGATCAGACTATACGAAGAGGACATCGAAAACGAAGATTGCGAGAACTTCAACTTTGAGACAGTAAGCTTCTAAACTGAATAAAACAAGAGAAAAAAAAGAAAGGGCATCCTGGGAAAGGATGTCCTTTTTGATTGGGTGCAAAACACGAAACGAATTGCTTTTTGAGTATAAAACAAAGCTCGAAATTGTTCAAGAAAGAAAATGACACGCTACAAGGCACGAGAACACGTTTTTATGTCATGGTGGCATATTTTCTCACCAAAGCAATTAGAACGGCTCTGTGAAGCCGGAAAGTGGGTAAAAAGGGCATAATATGAGCTTTACTCCACTCAGTTGCGCCATGTGGTGCTATGGTCAAGGGGATAAATTTATTTTATTTTAGATTTCAGAGAAAAATATCAAGGGGGTGCGGATTTATGAAAATTGATTGGAAGAGAAAGCTAACAAGCCGGAAGTTATGGACAAGTATCGCTTCTTTCGTCTCAATGCTCTTGATTTTCTTCGGACACGCTGAAAGCGAAGCAACGAAGATCGCAGCGCTCATCATGGCCGGAGCTTCAATCATCGGCTATGTGATAGGCGAAGGACTCGCAGATCAGGGAAGCTCAAGCGACGGAAAGGATGAAACCAAATGAACGCAGCACTTGCAACCGTTATCGTCGGAGTTCTTTCGTTCTTGGGAACAGCAATCGGAAGTTTCGGCGGAATAAAGCTCATGACTTACAGAATCGAACAATTAGAGAAGAAAGTCGAAAAGCACAACTCAGTTATTGAGAGAACTTACAAACTTGAAGAAGCCCAGAAGGTTCAGGAAGAACAAATCAAGGTGGCCAATCACCGTCTGTCAGATTTGGAACGTGAAACAGACAATCTCAGAGAAAAGAACAAATGAAAGGGTTGATTGAATGGCGAGACCTGGAAAGTATGAGACAAACGTCAAGCCACGCTTGAAGGAAATCGAAAAATGGTGTCTCACGATGGAAGACAAGCAGATCGCGAAAGCTCTCGGAATATCCGTCTCGACTTGGTGCGATTACAAGAACAAGCATCCCGAGTTATCGGAAGCCGTAAAAAGAGGACGGACGAATCTCGTCTCAGATCTGAAAAGCTCTCTCATTGAAAAAGCAAAGGGATTCAAGTACACCGAATCGAAAGAGATAATTCAGGACGGAGTTGTTATCCGGAAAGAAGTATATAACAAGACAGCTCTTCCGGACGTGGCAGCTATCAATCTACTTCTCAAGAATTATGATCGGGATAACTGGGCGAATGATCCTCAAGCTTTAGAGGTAAAGCGCGAGGAGCTGAAGTTCAAAGAGAAACAGTTCGAGTCAAAAGAATGGTAAGGGGAAAAATCAGAGATGAAAATAATTGACGTATCAGTCCACCAGGGCGCGATTAACTGGAAACAGGTCAAAGCTTCGGGAGTTAGAGGAGCAATCATCCGCGCCGGATATGGCAAGGGAAACATTGATCAGAAATTTATTCAGAACATCGAGGGCGTTATCAATGCAGAGATAGAGTTCATCGGAGTGTATTGGTTTTCTTACGCTTACACTTCCGACATGGCAATGAAAGAAGCTATCTTCTGCAATGAAGTGATAGAGAAGTATAAAGATGCTCTGAACCTTGGTGTTTTCTACGATTGGGAGTATGACTCCATGAACTATGCAAAGAGAAACGGAGCACACCTGAACAAATACCACGTCACAGAAATGAATCGGATCTTTTGCGAGGAAATGACAAAGTTCGGATATATAGCCGGATATTATACAAACTATGACTACGCTCGGAACTATATCGACACGAAGAAGCTTGCAAGCTATCGCAAGTGGTTCGCTTGGTACAATCCGACACTTGATGAAAAGGGTTGCTTTATGTGGCAGTATTCAAGCGCCGGAAGAGTTGATGGAGTAGCGGGCAACGTGGATGTCAACGAGCTAATCGGAGAGCTGAAAGAGAACAGTTCAGCCGCTCCAAAGACTGAGAAGAAGAGCAACACAGAGATAGCTCGAGAAGTTATCGAAGGCAAGTGGGGCAACGGTTACACCAGGAAGAACAGACTCACAAAAGCCGGCTATGATTACGAAGCAATTCAGGACATAGTCAATCAGATGCTCAACACAGCAACGAGCGAGATCTATATCGTGAAGGAAGGCGACACACTCTCAGAGATTGCGGAGAGATACGGCACAACAGTTCAGACGCTTGCTGCAAAGAATAATATACGGAATGTTAATAAGATATATATAGGGCAAAGATTATATGTTTAATAATCTATTTGAATTTTATAGATCTAAAGAATGGGCAGACTTCCGAAAGATAGTAATAGCTGAGAGGATACGCGAGGATGGTTTCATCTATGACGAATACACGAACAAGCCAATCGTCAAGGCTTATGACATCATACTTCACCACAGGGAAGAACTGACAGAGGAGAACGTCTTCGATTACAACGTGAGCTTGAACCCTGACAACATCATGATAGTGTCGCACAAGTCGCATAACTTGATTCATAACAAGCTCAACAGCTCATGCCGGAAAGTATATCTCGTTTATGGAGCGCCGCTCTCGGGTAAGACTTCATGGGTTAAAGATAACATGGTCGAAGGTGATCTCGTGGTCGATATGGATTCGATCTGGCAATGCGTGAGCGGTTTAGAGAGGTATATCAAGCCGAAGAGACTCAACGCGGTTGTTTTCAAGCTGAGAGATACACTTCTTGACTCGGTCAAGTATAGGCTTGGCAAGTGGAAGACGGCATATATTATCGGGGGTTATCCATTAACCGCAGAACGTGAAAGATTATGCCGTGAGATGGGAGCGGAAGAAGTTCTCATCGATACACCGAAAGAGGAATGCCTGAGAAGGCTCGAAGCTGACGAAGTGAGAGGATGTCTTGAGGAGTATAAGGGATTCATTGAGGAATGGTTCGAGAGATACACGCCCCCATCAGCTTGAAATTTAGGCTTTGAGAGATACA
>Ga0247608_10001227_pt1 | contig 36453 bp, 29 predicted proteins | sample 176DNAGHGlowgp2_FD_193490 | JGI IMG/M metagenome (GOLD analysis project Ga0247608, IMG submission 193490) | Sheep rumen microbial communities from Palmerston North, Manawatu-Wanganui, New Zealand - 1766 DNA GHGlow gp2 | ecosystem: Host-associated > Mammals > Digestive system > Stomach > Rumen ...
ATGGACTTTTCTCCATCAACAACCATCTTCATAACTTCCAGTTTCTTCTCATCCAAGTAATTCACCTCTTAATTATAAGGGACAAAATCCCTTACGAATTCCTTGGACAAAATCGCTTACGAATTAGCCTTTATTATTAAATAAGAATTTTTCTTCTTTTGAAATTTTATTTTTGCCTTTATAATAGAATAATCTTTTATAAGGGGAGCATTTACGTGTCCGATTTAATTAGAACTATAAGCATTTCATCTCTTCTTTTTCTTTCATTCTTCTGTTTTCAGGTAGGAATCTTTTTGTGGTCTGGTCATAGACTCAAGCAGAACGGACGACGAACACTTATTTTTGTAGAATTCTTTACAGGCTTTATGCTTCTTTTTGATGCCCTTGCTTATATTTTCCGCGGAAATACAAGCCTGCTTGGCTGGTATATGGTTCGCCTGAGCAATCTCTTTGTTTACATCTGTAATTTTTCAATTTCATTTTTCTTCTGTTTTTATGTCTGCGAATTTATCAAGCAGTCGCGTCTTAGCCTCTGGCTGATTTTCCGTCCAAAGTCTTCTATTAAAAACGGAATCCCTGTACAGCTTTATATTGTTTTCTTTTTGTGCCTTGCAGGAATCTTTCTTATTATAATCAGCCAGTTTACAAATCTTTTCTATTATTTTGATGAGAATAATTTTTATCACAGAAATACCTTGTTTCCAATGGGGGTAGGACTTGGACTTTTACCAGGCCTGATTACCCTTACTGTACTTTTACAAAACAGAAAGAAAATGCAGCCAAATGCTTTTCTTTCTCTCCTGCTTTATTTTGCACTTCCACTGGTTGGTGTATTTCTGATTCTTGTTTCATACGGATTTTCATGGATTAACATTTCTCTGGGACTTGGAGCCTTACATCTTTTCTATTCTTCAATCAAGCTGATGGAACTTGAATTCTATTCCGGTGAAAGAGCCCAGACAATTGTTAGTCCGGTTTATAAAACAGAGCCTGTTTCAATAGAAAATAAAAAAAGAGTTAGGCGAAATCATTTCTGGCAGGGACTTTCTATAAGCCTTGGAGGAGTTCTGCTGGTTCTTTTGATTGTTTCAATTAAGGGTATATCAATGCCGGAAAAAACTTTGACAATTGAAAAACCTTATACAGAAAATGATTCTTCAAAAGCCGTTTGTGTAACCTTTGTCCGCAATGCAGAAAAGCACTGGATTGATGAAGGAGATTCTGACAGAACCGGCGCCCAGTTTGATGGTGTGATTTTCAATAACATGAGCAGCACAATTATCACAGACTGGCACTTTTCTATTAATGTTCCTGCCGGCTGTTCAATTGATCCGGGGCCATGGAACGGAAGCTTTACACTTTCTCAAGGTTTCTTAAATGTAAACAAGCCACATGCAGAAGATGCGGAAAATATTCACGGAGAAGATTTTTATACAATCACTCCATTAAAGACACTGGGCTTTGGCTGTATCATGTATACGCCGCATACTTATCAGCCGCTGGAAGAAAAAATTACATTCACATATTCAAGTATCTTAAAACCGCTTACAAACAGAGTTTTTAATATTTTCCTCGCCCTGATTTTTATAGTCTTTGTAATCTCTACTACAATTACTTTGCTTGAAGGGAAGCTTATTAAAGTTGAAGAGGAAAATCAGAAGCTTGAAAATACTGTAAAAGAAAGAACAAAAGAACTCGAAGCCGAAAAGAACCGTTCTGAAAATCTTCTTTTGAATATCCTTCCTAAAGAAATCGCAAAAGAACTTACAGAACATCCGGAAAGAACTATAGCTAAGGAGTACCCTAACGTAACTGTTTTGTTTACAGATATCGTTGGCTTTACAAAAATCAGCGGTGAGATGACTGCGGAAGAAGTTGTTACCATGCTCAACAAAATGTTTACGATGTTTGATGAGCGTGCCCAGCGTGAAGGAATTGAAAAGATTAAGACAATCGGTGATGCCTACATGGCTGCGGCCGGCCTTACAGAAGAAGAGTATAATGACGGCGCTCTTAAAATGATGCGTTTTGCCAAAGGCTTGCTGGAGGATGTAGAAACCTTCAATGAGACTTCGAACATTAAACTGCTGATAAGACTTGGCATAAATTCAGGTCCTGTTGTTGCAGGTGTAATCGGTAAAACAAAGTTCATTTATGACATCTGGGGCGACACTGTAAATGTTGCAAGCCGAATGGAAAGCACAGGACACCCTATGCGTATTCATGTGACAGAAACAACAAAAGACCAGACTATCAGCCGTTACCAGTACAGCGCCAATACAGAAATTGATGTAAAGGGTAAAGGCATGATGAAGACTTTCTTCTTGTAGGGAAATTAAAATAGCGGTGCAAAGATTCTGAAAAGCCGGCCAATAAAACGTATGTGAGGTTTTATCTTTTTATAGTCACCTGGCTGCATCTGAATGCAATCTTTCAAAGTCTGGTCAAGATCATTTTTTACAGAATCAACAAGAGGAGAATCAATAAAGACTACTCCATTTTCAAAATGATGATATAAACTTCTATAATCAAGATTAACAGAGCCAACTGTCGCAATCTGATTGTCAGAAATAAAGGTTTTGGCATGAATAAAGCCCTTCTGGTAAAGATATACTTTAATGCCTTTGTTAACAAAAGTTTCGAGAAAAGTTTTTCCAATACAGAAAGTAATTAAGTGATCTGGGATGGCCGGAACAATAATCGAAACTTCAACACCACGGGCTGCTGCAAATATCAAATCTTCCTGCAAGTGGTTATCAACGAGAATATATGGCGTTGTTATCATCAGATATTTTTTTGCATTATTAATAATGTATAGATAGATATCTTCTGCAATATCTTTGTTGTTAAAAAAATCATCTCCGTAAGGAATTGTAATTCCCTTGCTGTCATAAGTCTTATAAGAAGGTGGCAGATATGGAGTAAAATCTTCAATCTCTTTTGCAAAGAGATTCCAGTTTTGCAAAAAGAGCTGCAGAAAAGTGTGAACGGCCTGGCCCTGAATCTGAACGGCATTGTCTTTCCAGTAAGCAAAACGTTTTTTATTTCCACGGTTGAAATATTCATTTGAAAGATTAAGGCCGCCGGTAAAGGCAAGCTGGCCGTCTACAATCAGCATTTTTCTGTGATCCCTGTTATTCAGATGTGTTGAAAAAACTGGAATAACAGGAATAAAAACACGGGACTTAATGCCATTCGCTTTTAAGTATTTTTGATAATATGAAGTTGAAAATACAGGAGAGCCAAGGCCATCACAAAGAATCCTGACTTCCACACCTTCGTGAACCTTTTCTTTAAGCACATTAAAAATCTCATTCCAGGAAGAATCAGGTTCAATTATAAAATATTCCAGAAAGATATATTTTTTTGCGCTGCGGATTGCGTCAAGCATGTGAGGAAAAACTTCTTCTCCGCTAGAAAAATATTTTACTTCACAATTGGCATATGGAAAAAAGAAATTGTTAGTCAGATAATAAATCAAATCAGATGCGTGATTTTTCGAAAGTTCATTTACGTAGTGAGTCTGAGATTCTAAAGAAGAAGTTAAACTTTCGGGAATCAGAATCTGAGTTTTTTCTCTGAGCATTGTAAGTTTTTTTGAAACTCGAATTGATCCCCGGTTTGTGTGATACATAAAATAAGCAGCAATGCTGAAAAGTGGCACAAAAATCATAGGAATAATCCAGGCCAGTTTAAATTCGTTGCGACCGTTTTTATTCACCATATAAATCATGAAACTAGCTGAAAGAACAAGGGAAAGTCCAAAATAAAGCTCAAGGTATTTTTCAAGACGAAGAACAAAAAGGGCCATTACAAAAATTTGAATGGCGATAAAAAGAAAGTTGATTATGAGACGGCTGTAAACGCTTCGGTAAAATATTTTAAGCCGTTTTTTATCTTTGATATCAATAAACTTTTTCGTATTTTTGTTTTTCATTCTATAATTATAATAAAGCTAATGACGGGTTTTGTCAGTAGATAATTTGTGCGCTGTAATTATCGTAAAACTGTAAGCATTCACAGTGAACTCACATCCGTCAATTGTGACATACCAGTTCTTGCCCTGCTGGGTAATGACTGCGTTGCTATCCAGGATTTTCTCGCGACACCATTCAACAACATCTTTGACATCATCACCAAGCCGGAGGTTACGGCGAATACGGTCTAGACCCATCGGTGTTGTGTGAAGTTTTTCGATGTTTTCTAAAAGTTCATTTTTCATTATATACTCTCCTTATTGGATGTCTTATGACAGTCCTTAATTTTTCAGGAGATGTTTTTCGCGGCTTTGTCGGCGGTAGATAAAACTCTTTAAATCCTTTTTTGTAGTCAAATGGCATTGAAGGCCTCCTGTATAACCCGGCAGATTTTTGTCCAACCGGATAGTTACAGAATAGCATATTAACTATGACAACTAAATGTCATATTTAGAAAAATAAACAATATTGGTTTTGATTTTTACATTGACATAAAATCATTTTTCATAATAAAATTAATTAACTTTTCTTAAGGAGACGCATTGCCGATGAGACTGTAAATCTGATTTCCGCACATTTTTATTTCTCTTTTTGGGATTTCATTTTCTGGAAGTCAGTTACAGTATTAATTTTATCGGGGCCTTGCGAATCTGTTCGTCGTATTATTTCCCTGCATATTTTTATTCTGAATTCTGGCTTCCTCTGGAGGTCATTATGTCATTAGAAATTCAAAAGCTTTATTTTTCATATCCATCTTCGCACGTCACTTTATTCGAGGATTTTTCTCTACAGTTTAATGATGGCTGGACTTGCATTGCAGGTAGTAACGGCTGTGGTAAGAGTACACTCCTTAAACTGATTGCAGACCTTCTTAAGCCTGATGAAGGACGAATCGTAAGGGGCGGGCAAAGCACCACCGGCTGTGTTATTTACTGCCCTCAGGAAACTGCCGAGGTGCCGGAAAATCTTTATTCTATTTTCTGGAGTGACGATAACGAGGTGCGGCGCTTCTTTTCCATGCTTCATATCACAGAAGAAATGATTGGTCGCTATGATTCTCTTTCTGGTGGGGAGAAGAAGCGAATCCAGATTGCCTGTGCATTGTCAGAGCGTCCGGCTGTGTTGCTTCTGGATGAGCCTACAAATCATCTTGATGAGGGAACTGTCCGCATGATTTATGATACGCTTGCCCTCTTTAGTGGATTTGGAATTATTGTAAGCCATGACCGCTCTTTTGCAGATTCTCTTTGTAAACACACTGTTTATCTTTATAATGAGGCTCGTGCTTTTTCCGGCGGACGCGACTGCGTGGTTTGTGAAAGCTATTCCGGAGGACTTAGCAAGGCTCTGGAGCTTCGCGAGCAGAAGGCTTCTCATAATCGCGGAGAATGGGAAAGACTCGATTCAAAAGCGGCAGGCGAAAAGCAGAGGAGCCGCAGGCTTGCAGAAGAAAACGAACGATCTAAAAGCCGCCTTGCTAAAAAAAATATTGACCCGCGTGATCATGATGCAAAACGTAAAATTGATGTTGCAAGGCTCGGTGGAAAAGACAGAAGCACTGGAGATGCAAAAGCACATCTTGATAGTCAGATTCAGAGAACAGAGGCTGCCCGCGATTCTGTAAAAAAATCTCTTATGAGAAAGGAAGGTTTTTCGGTTGAAGGAGCAGGCTTTGCAAAAGCTATAGTTATAGAAGAAATTGATATTTTTGCATCTGAAGAAAAAACTTCTTATAAGCTTCACCTTCCGCGGATTGTAATTAATCCTGATTCAAAAATTGCCTTGACCGGGCAGAACGGGACCGGGAAAAGTCTTTTTATAAAACATCTGATTAGTGAGCTTGAAAAATCCGGCAGGACGAAAGAAGTTATGTATCTGCCCCAGGAGATTCCAGAAGTCTTAAAGAATCAAATTCTTTCTGACTTCAATGAGCTTGAAGATGCGGAAAGAGGAGCTGTTCTTTCGACTTTATACCGACTCGGAAGTGAACCGGAAAATCTGCAGCAGGGCTCTGTTAGTCCCGGCGAACTTAGAAAGCTGATGATTTCTCTGGCGGTAGAAAAGCCGCTCTCTCTTTTAATTCTGGATGAACCAACGAATCATATGGATATAACAAGTGTGCTTGCTCTGGAAAATGCACTGTCATCTCTTTCCTGTGCACTTATTGTTGTGAGTCATGACAGGGCTTTTCTGGAAAAAGTTACTGATGTAAAACTGCATGCAGAGCGAATCGAAAATGAAGGTAGAATCTTTTATGATTTATAAAATATTTAGTTCGTTGAGTAAGTTGTGAGAATTCTTCGAAGGTCTTTATTTCAGAAAAGTCTGGACGTGGCATTGGTTCTTTCCTCTGAGATGTCAGGGTCAAGCCCGAACATGACATTTGTAGTCGAGTGCCATTGTCGGGCTTGACCTGACAAACTTTATTAGCTACAGAATACCACCCAAAATATGACAACTAAATGTCATATTTATCGATATCCGACTTATTCAATCTCCATCACAGAAAAATTATCCGCTGAAATTACAGTTGGCGTCACGGTATTTCCCTGCTGCAGATATTCATTGAGAGTCTGAACTTTTTTCTGGAGATGTTTGTAAATCGGCTGCTTCTCAAAATCATCAATCAAATCAAAAGCGCTATATATTGCTTCAATATTTTCTTTTTCGATTTTACAGATGGAATTGTCTCCCTGAATCAAAGAAAAAATATTGAAGGTATTCTGCGGCATAAAGAAAATAGCGGCCGAAGTTTTCTGATTTTCAAGACTTGCTTTGAGGCGGCTCAGCACTTCCACTGTCGCCTCTTTTTGTTCTTCATCTGCTATCAGCGGCAAAAGCTTTTCTTCAAGAAAGTTTACTTCATCAAAAGTATAGGCTTCTTCTTTTTTTATGATTGCAATTTGTCTGCTCATTTGTGTTTATATTAACAAATCACACTTTTTTCGTAAACAAAAAACTTTACACCCTCTATTCTGCAAGATACAATATAAAAAGTCTCAGAAGAACCAGTTTGAGGAAAAAAAATGAAAGTAACCATTCTTGAAAAGAAGACTGATGAGGAAGATGAGTTAATCGTTAAATGTGATTATCTTGATGAAAGTCTGACAAAACTAATCAATCAGTTTAAAAGCGGCAAAGGCAAAATGAATTTTTACAAGGACTCAAAAATTGTTTTTGTTGAGCCGGAAGAGATTTTCTATTTTGAATCTGTAGATGATAAGGTTTTTGCTTATACGAAAGATTGTGTTTATGAGACAAAACTAAAGCTTTATCAACTGGAAGAAGAACTTCCTGCCAGCCTTTTCTTTCGGGCAAACAAGGCAGTAATTGTAAATCTGGATAAAATAGACAGCCTCGCGCCGGTATTCGGAGGCCGTTTTGAAGCAATTCTGGAAAACGGATATAAGGTTGTAATTTCGAGGAATTACTTAAATACATTAAAGGAGTTGTTAGGTTTATGAAACATAGTGAAAATAATGACGGAATGCTTTCCGTGATGATTAATATCTGTACCCGAGTTGTAACCATGATTTTTATAATGATTACAATTTTCAGAAAATTCTTCAGCTCATCTGGTGAGCTTTATATGGGACTTAAAGATATATGGGGTGTTTTGATTATTGGAATTGTTTCCGGATTCGCTTTTGGAATTTTCCTCATCAAAAAGAATATGACTAACAGGCAGCTTACCCTATGTGAAATCCTATATTTTTTGATTCTGAATTCTGTTCTCGTTTTTATAGGCTTGAATCTCGGCTGGTTCCAGAAAGACCTGAAATCACTTGCTGTTATGGAGATAATGTTTGTTCTGATTTTTATCATTGTAACTCTTCTGGTTTATCTTCTTGATTTCAGTGAAGCCAAAAAGATAAACGAAAAATTACAGGCCAGAAAGAAGAAGCTTGAATAAAGGACTTAGCGTTCACTAACAAAAAGCCCTGCAATTGTAATTGCGGCTCCAAGCCCGCCAAGCAGGGTGATTTTTTCTCCGAGTACAAAAAATGCAAAGATGATTGTAACAACGGGAATAAGGTAAAGGCCGCAGCTGACTTTCACTGTTCCTACAGTTTTGCAGGCCTTATTCCAGGCTGCGAAACAAAATCCGCTGGCTACAAGTCCAAGGAAAAGAAGATATATATCATTAAGAGGATTCTTAAATCTTGAAACATTTTCCAGTATGCCATTCTGTTTAGTAAAAAGCATAAGAGGAATCATCATTAAAACTGCAAAAAAGAAAATACGGCGTGTTGCACAAATCTGATCGTAGTTCTTTTTGTTTATGATTGAAATTACAACTGAGTAAAAGCCCCAGCAGATTGCAGAAAAAAGGGCAAGAAAATCTCCCCTTGGATTGAACTCAAGAGTTCTGTTTCCATTCAGACAGACGAGGGTAACTCCTGTAATCGAAATCACAAAGCCGATAATAAACCACAAAGAAAGATGTTTTTCCTTCAGAAAAATCTGGCTGAAGATTGCAGTGAAAAGAGGACAGATGCTTACGATAACACTTACGTTTGATGCGTTTGTATAATTGATGGCAATATTTTCAAAAAGCTGATAAAGGATTACTCCGGTAAAACCGGCCAGTGCAAGAAGAATATTATCTCGGGCAGCAATTTTTTCAAAGCGGGGACGCAGAATCCAGAGTCCTATGTAAGCAGCAATAAATCTATAAAAGAGAATTTCAAGCGGCGTAAAATCACGAAGAAGATATTTAGTGCAGACAAAAGTGATGCCCCAGAAAAATACACAGGCGGCCGCAAGCAGATAACCAAAAACTTTTTTATCACGAAAACTCATGAGAGAGAATATAGCACAAAAAAAATGTCGAAACAATCGGCGCTTGTGGGGTCTGTGGCGCCTTTAATTTATTCGGAAACCTTTCAAATATTCTTTATGTTCTGGCGATACACGGAAGCTTTCGCAGGCCTTTTGAATTGCCTTATTGTGTGTCCATATATCAAGCTTTTTTTCCTGAATAAAAGTGATTGTCGTGTCCCACTGTTTTACGAGTGCTTCGGCAAAGAGCCAGGCTGTCATCATATTTACGTAATATTGGTCGCTGCGGATGGCAGCCGGTAATTCGAGGTATTCTGCTTTAAAGTCATCATCAAGAAAATATTTCATCAAAAGCAGCATACCAACACGTTGGATAAAAGGCTTTTCGGAGCGGATCCAGTCTTGCAGCTTTGGAAGAAGCAGATTTCGGTTCTTTTTTAGAACAGCCGGATTTAGTCCGTCGCTTACAGCCCAGCTGTTTATGTAAGGCAGAAAGTTTTCGAGGGCAGTCAGACATTCCTCATAGTTTTTGATTTTATTAATAAGAGCAATCTGCAGACAGTTTTCTTCGTGATATTTGTGAGGGAGATCAGCCAAAAAATCTTCGAGCACGGCAGGTGGTAAGCTTTTTATCTCTCGAATTACATTTTTGTAGGCTGGCGACCGTACGCCGATAAAAGCATCTCGTTGCAGGGTAGGTACCAGCTTTGCAGAAAAATCAGCGTATTTTTTATCCTGATATTTAAAAAGAATTTTTTGAATCTGTGTCATGAGTTTATTATATAGACTTCCCCCTCACAAAGTAAATCATTAAAATATATGATATGAATACCCAATTAAAAATCCGGGATGCAGATATTAACGATGCGGAACGCCTTGTTGAGATTTATGCGCCTTATATTACAGAAACTGCAGTTTCTTTTGAATATGATGTTCCGACTGTGGACGAATTCAAGGAAAGAATCAAAAATATTAAAGAGAAATATCCTTATCTGGTCTGTGAGAAAGACGGCAATATTGTGGGCTATGTTTATGCCAGTGCTTACAGTAAACGCGAGGCCTATGACTGGACGGTTGGTACTTCGATTTATGTAGATAAGAATTTCCGCAGAATGGGAATCGGCTCGCTACTTTATAGTCACCTCGAAGAAGAACTCAAAAAAATTGGGATTGAAAATCTTCTTGCCGGTGTTGCTTATTGCGAACGAGAGGATCCATATCTAACAAAAGATAGTTACAAATTTCACCTGCGGGAAGGTTATGTTATGGCTGGTCATCTTAAGGATGTTGGTAAAAAGTTTGACCGTTATTATGATCTTTTGTGGATGCAGAAAAAAATATAGTGGAGAGAATAATGGCTGGAATCGGAATGTCTGAATTTGAACAATTTATTGCTCCAGAATGTGATCGTGCCAGTTTTATTCAAAATTATCTCAGGGCCGCAGGGCTTGAAGCTCCTCTTTTACAAATGGAAGGAAAAAATCATATTTATGTGAAATTTCCTCAGGTTCAGTATAATTCCTCCTTCCGCATAAAAACTGTAATTGCACATTATGACAGATTTCCGGGAAGTCCCGGTGCAAACGATAATTCGGCAGCAGTTTTCTGCCTTTTACGCTGGGCTGGTCAACTTGCCGGATTAGCCGGCGGACAATTTCATAATATTCGTCTTATTTTTACCGATGGCGAGGAACTCGGCGCGGCGGGCGTTGCGGAACAAGGTGCCTTCCCGCTGGCCCAGGTCTTTCGGCGACTCGGCATTACCAATGACGATATTTTCGTATTCGACTGCATGGGGCGTGGCGACGTTCCGATTTTAACTCAAACTATTCTGCCACCTAAGGCTCCGGCCCGCTTTGTAAAAGATTTCAACGCTCTGGAACAGCGGGCAGCAAGCCTCCTGCAAGCCTCTGCAAACGTCCGCTGGTTCTGTCTGCCCTGCAACTATTCTGATAATGCAAGCTTTATTGCAAACGGCATTCCGGCCGTGGCAATCACCATGCTGCCGTCTGCAGAAGTCACTGCAGCTACCCAGGGGATTCAGCCCCAGACCTGGCAGCTCCTGCATACCCCAGGCGACAACCTGGCTTCACTTACACCACAAAGCTTCGAAATCTTCCATAATATTTTGAATAATCTGGCAGCCCTTAAAACGCTGGCTTGAAGACGGGGAGTTCGCTTTGCTAACACTTTCTCAGTTCTACGAATCAATCTTCGGCTGCAAAACCTATAAGATTTCTCTTGATGCAGCCTGTACCTGTCCAAACCGCGATGGAAGTAAGGGGAAGGACGGATGTATTTTCTGCTCGCAGGCTGGCAGTGGAGATTTTGTGGCAGGGAGAAGCTTTCCAATAAAAGAGCAGATAGAGCAGGGCAAAAAACTTGTAGAAGTCAAACTACGTGGACGGAGCGGTGAACGAAAGGGTAAGTATATAGCTTATTTTCAAAGCTTTACTTCGACCTATGGTGATGCGGAAAATCTGCTTTCAAAATACCGGGAAGCCCTGAATTGCGAGGGAGTAGAAGGCCTTGCTGTAGCAACCCGTCCGGACTGTCTGAGCGACGAGATTTTGAAAGGCCTCGCCGACATCTCGCGCGAACACTTTGTACAGATAGAACTGGGGCTTCAAACCAGTAACGAAAATACCGGTCGCATTATAAACCGCTGCTACACAAACGAAGATTATCTAGATGCCGTCAGCCGTATTCGCAAGGCAGCTCCCTCAATCCATATAGTAACCCATCTTATTTTCGGACTTCCCGGCGAGACCGGAGAAGACATGCTGAACTCTGTAAAATTTGTGGTAGACAATAATGAAAAAAAATGGGGAATAAAAATCACCAGCCTCTACATCCTCAAAAACACCCGACTTGCCACCATGTACGAAGATGGCGCCTACCAGCCTCTTACAAAAGATCAATACTTCGCCCTGCTGCAAAAAGCCCTGCAGCTCCTGCCTCAAAACTGCGTAGTCCACCGCCTCACCGGCGACCCTCCGAAAAGTCAGCTGCTGGCACCACAATGGACCACCGATAAAAAACGCATTCTCAACGAAATTAAAAATCTTTTATTCCTGATATAGTGTGCTATAATTTAGATATGAGAAGACTTTTATCATTTATTGTTTGTTTATCGGTATCGGTAGCTCTTTTTGCACAGACATGGGATCAGCTTTCAGAACTGGAAAAATATGCAGTTGCCTTTTCCAGTAATCTTTTTGAAATTAATGAAGAAAATCATTTTGATTTTTCAAATAAATCCAATGCCGAAGAGGGCAAACAGATTTTAAAGGATTCCTGGGGAATTACAGATTACCAGTCTCTTGTAGATAATTTTAATACCCTTGAAGAAAGAGGTCATTCAGGGGCTTATGATGAATTACTTAAGCTTTTGGATAAGCATAAGAAAAAATCAATTCTTGAAATAGCGCAGGCTGAAAATCTCGATGTGCTGGATACATCAAGATTGTATTATGCTTCAACAATGAAAACAGTTCTTGGAAGTCATGGAATAGAAGCTTGGGATGAAGGACGCGAAATTACAACTCTCAGATGGGGAATTGGAGCCGGATATATTTCTTATGAGGAAGCAGTAAAGCTGCTTGAACCGGTAGTAGAACGTATACAAAATGATTATGTTTCATGGGATGATTATATGGCTCATTATATTGCCGGCAGATGCTTTTACGGACTTTATTCATCTAACTATAAAACCCTGGCCGAAAAGGCCATAAAAGCAGCCGAAAATACACGTAAGACTATTCCATATGAAGAAATTAAATTTACCGCTAAAAATGCTGATAAGAAACATGTAATGACTTTTGACAAGAGCATTTATAAACCATCTAAAGAAGCACTCAGATGGGAAGAAATACAAAAGCTTTCCACACAGGAGCCGGGGGAAAAGGTTCTTGCTGAATTGGAAAAATTTGAAGCAGAGTATCCTGAAAGTAAAAATATAACCTTCTGGATTCATCTTGATTCACTTAGAAGATGTGCCGAAAGTAAGGCTGTCGTTGGATTTATTGAATCATATGGAGCTTATTTAGAAGCTCTTCCTGCAGAGAATGAAATTTCTATTAATACAAAATATGTATATATGTATGCCTTAAATGATATCGGGCAGCCTCAACAAACCTTAATGGTATTTGATTCTCTTCCTGATTCAATGAAAAAGAATGTTTATTTCTATTATCAATATGCCTGCGCCTATTATATTCTTTCGTTGCAGACACCTGTTGAATCAGAAAAATATATCTATGAGTCAAGGGCTGCTGCTGCTTTTGAACAGTGTGAGAAAATAGGATATGTATTAAATGACTTTATAAAAAACTGGATAAAGTCAGTAAAATGAAAAAAAAGGAAAATAATACAGATTGGAACCCCTCTTGACTTTCCACTAATCTCATAATAAAATTCTACTATTATAATAAACATTTTTGGGTGGGATCAAAATGGCTGATAAATCTTCTACGTCTAAAGGCGGGCTTACTGCTCGCATTGCCGCTATGCAGGCAGCTGAAAAAGAAAAGGCTGCAAAATCAACTGCTTCTAAAACGACTCCGGCAAAAAAAACAACGACTGCAAGTAAAACTACAGCAAGTGCAAAAGCTGCTGCTAAACCAGCGGTAAAAACTACAGCTAAAGCTCTTGCAAAGGCCGCTGCCACAAAAACTGTAAAAGCCACAGCTGCTGCAAAGCCTGCAGCAAAATTGACTGCCGCTAAAACTTCTGCAAAAACTCCGGCTAAAACTGCTCCTGTAAAAGCAACCCCAGCTAAGGCCTCAACATCTGCTAAGGCAACTGTATCGACAAAGACTTCATCACCAGCCAAGTCTGCTGCCGCTCCAGCAAAGGCTCCCGCAAAATCAGCAAAAGCCGCTTCTGCCGCACCAGCTAATCCTGGTGTTTACGACGAAAATTCCATCCAGCATCTTGAAGGTCTTGAGCATATCCGCCTCCGCCCTGGTATGTACATCGGTTCCCTTGGCGACGGTTCAAACGAAAACGACGGTATCTACATTCTTCTTAAGGAAGGAATCGATAACTCTGTAGACGAGTTCTCTCAGGGCTTTGGTAAAAAAATTGATATTGAAATTAAAGAGGGCCGCGTAAAAATCCGCGACTACGGACGTGGTATTCCGCTTGGAAAACTCGAAGACTGTGTTTCCAACGTAAACACCGGTGCAAAGTACAACAATAATGTATTCAAGCAGGCAATCGGTATGAACGGTGTAGGTATTAAAGCTACCAACGCACTTTCTTCATACTTCCGTGCTGCCTCTATCCGTGATGGAAAAATGGCTGTAGTTGAGTTTGCAAAAGGTGAAAAACTCAGCGGAAAAACCGGAGCGGCAAAACCTGGTGTTCCAAACGGAACTTACCTTGAGTTCGAGCCTGATACAGAACTTTTCGGAAAATACAGCTTCAACATGGAATATGTAGAAAAGCGCCTCTGGAATTATGCTTACCTTAATCCGGGACTCATGCTCAAATGTAACGGTCAGGAATATATCAGTCAGCATGGTATTCAGGATCTGCTCGAGCACGAAATGGACGGCAAAGCTCTTTATAAAATCTTCAGTTACAAGGGCGAAAACCTCGAGTTTGTTTTGACTCACACAAACAGCCTGGATAAATACGTTTATTCTTTTGTAAACGGTCAGAGTACTGAGGATGGCGGTACCCACGTTACTTCCTTCCTCGATGGTGTTACAAAGGGTGTAAACTCCTTCTTTAAAAAAGAGTATGACGAAAAAGATGTTTGCGGTGGATTAATCTGTGCCCTGAAAATCGGTCTCGATAATCCTATGTTCACAAGCCAGACAAAGAATAAGCTTGGTAACGTAGAAATCCGTGCTCCAATCATCAAGGAAGTTCAAACTGCAATTGATGACTGGCTGCGCCATAACCCAGATGTAGCCGGAGCGCTTGAAGATAAGATTATCAAAAATCAGAAGGCCCGCAACGAAATCAACAGCGTAACCGAAAAGCAGATTCGTGAAGCAGAAAAATCTGTAATGCTCAAAATCAAAAAGCTTAAGGACTGCCGCTACCATCTTCAGGATGGAGAGAAGGGCGCCAACTCTATGATTTTCATTACTGAGGGAGATTCTGCGACAGGTTCTATGGTAGGAAGCCGCGATGTTTCTTACCAGGCAATTTTCTCTCTGCGTGGTAAGCCTGAAAATATGTATGGCCGCAAAAAGTCTGCACTCTTTGAAAACGAAGAGCTTAAAAACCTTACCTTCAGTCTTGGAGTTCAGAAAGATATTGAAGGCCTGCGCTACGATAAAATCATCATCGCAACCGATGCCGATAACGACGGCTTCCATATCAGAAATCTTGTTATGACTTATCTTCTGCTTTTCTTTGAAGAGCTGGTTTTGACAGGTCACGTTTATATTCTGGAAACTCCGCTTTTCCGTGTACGCAATAAATCAAAAACAGTTTACTGCTACAGTGAAGAAAGCCGTGATAAAGAAGTTGCCAAGATGGGAAAATCTGCCGAGGTAACCCGATTCAAGGGACTTGGAGAAATTAACCCAAGCGAGTTCGGTCAGTTCATCTTCCCTCGTAAAGAAGGTGAGAGTGAAGACAAGGGAATGCACCTTACACAGGTTACAATCCAGACTCTCAAAAATGTTCCTCAGGTTCTCAAGTTCTACATGGGTAACAACACTCCGGAACGCCGCGACTTTATTGTGCATAATTTGGCTAAAGAAATTGATGCATAGGAGGGGAAAGCCTTCCCCTGCGCTCGCACTTCGTTGCTCGCTACCCCTTCTACGGGGCTCCGCCCCGTAACGCCCCGGTAAAGTATTACTTAAAAATTTTACTCTAGTTTAAATTATATCTTTGTGTTATAATTATGCTTTCATTATAAATTGTTCGAGGTACTTTATGGACTTAAAAGGACGCAATTTTCTTACATTAAAAGATTTTACTCCGGCAGAAATTACAGGTCTTCTTGACCTCGCTGCCGACCTCAAGGAAAAAAAGAAAAAGGGTATTCCGGTAGACATTCACCGCGGAAAAAACATTGCCCTCATTTTCGAAAAAACAAGTACCCGTACCCGTTGTGCCTTTGAAGTTGCAGCACACGACCTTGGCATCTGCACAACTTATCTTGCAGAAGGCAGCCAGATTGGTAAAAAAGAAAGCATCGCAGATACAGCCCGTGTTCTCGGCCGCATGTTCGACGGAATTGAATACCGCGGCTATGAGCAGACAATTGTGGAAGACCTTGCAAAATATTCAGGTGTAGTTGTATGGAACGGACTTACTAACGAATACCATCCAACTCAGATGCTTGCAGATATGCTTACAATCCGCGAACACTATGGAAAGCTTCAGGGGCTCAAGTTGGTTTACTTTGGAGATGCCCGCTACAATATCGGAAACTCACTTTGCATCGTATGTTCAAAGCTTGGCCTTAATCTCACTCTCTGCGCTCCGGAAAAATATTTCCCAAATAAGGCGCTTGTTGATGAGTGCGATAAATGGTGTAAGGAAAGCGGCGGCTCAATCACTCTGGAAAGTGCTGTAGACAAAGCAGCCAAGGATGCCGACATCATCTATACCGACGTTTGGGTAAGCATGGGCGAGCCTGATGAAGTATGGGCAGAACGTATTGCAGACCTCAAGCCATATCAGGTAAATGCTGAGGTAATGAAAAAGGCAAAGCCTACCGCAATCTTTATGCACGACCTGCCATCCTTCCACGACCTCAACACAAAAATCAGTAAGGAAGTAGGTGAGAAGTTCGGCCTCACTGCTATGGAAGTAACAGATGAAGTTTTCGAAAGCAAACAGTCGGTAGTTTTCGACGAAGCCGAAAACCGCATGCATACAATCAAGGCAGTAATCGCTGCTACATTAGGTAATAACTTTTAGTGTCATTCCACGGCTTGACCGGGGAATCTAGATTGCCCGATCAAGTCGGGCAATGACAGATAACAGGAGAAAAAAAATGAACGCAATAATAACAGTAGTAGGATCAGATAAAGTCGGAATCATCGCAAAGGTCTCTCAGTACCTTTCAGACCATAAAATCAACATTGCAGATATTACCCAGACAATTCTTTCGGGCAATTTCGTAATGATGATGATGGTAGACCTGTCTGCTGCCGATATCGACATCGAAACCCTTCGCAGCAGCATGAATACCCTCGCAGAAGACATGGGCGTAGAAATCAACATCATGAACGAAAAAGTCTTTTCTGCAATGCACAGAGTATAAACTTCGTGGTTTCGATACACTTCGCTCCGCGAAGCACTCAACCACCGATGGTTGAGTATGCTGCAGGCAGTATCGAAACCATATTTTTTTGCGTAACTTATAATTTTATGTTATTATATAACTAATGGAATTCGGTTATTCAGATTACTACATCGTCGGCGAGATAATAACCTGCTGGGGTGCTTTTCTTATTTGTATAAATACGCTTCTCTCCTATGCCCTTTATGACAGGCGACAGCGCTTTTTTCTCTATGCTGCAGGTGCAACACTTGTTGCATCTTTTTTGAATATTCTGTCAGTTTATAACATTGCTACTTACAGTGAGCATTCACATTTTATCTGTATGCTCGTAACTTCACTGTATTTTTTCTTTTTACTGGTCTGCCCATTTATAATGACATCTTATGTCTGTGATATGGCAATTCAAAGTAAAAGAAAAAGAAAAGTTCTTAACTGCGTACTTGGTATTGTTCAGAGTCTTTATTTCATATTTGTAATTATAAATGTAAAAACAGGCTGGATTTTCTCTTTTGATGAAGCAGAAGGCTATATAAGAGGCCCTGCTAAAAATATTACTTATATTCTTTCAATGGCATATGGGCTTGCAATCGTTCTGACGGTAATAATCCAGAGAAAACTTATTGCACGACGCATTTTCTGGGTATTTATATTATATCCTGTTTTATCCCTGTATTTTGTTGGAATTCAGTTTTTCTTTCCGAAAATCCTTCTTACTGGAGTTGCTTCCTTTACATCAGTACTTTTTGCCTATATGACAATTCAGTCATATACAATGGAAATAAATCTGAAAACCGGTCTTATGACAGAAAACCGCCTGCGAAGACGTATTTCCATGCAGAGGCACGGTGGCGTACTTTATGTAATGACCATTGAAAATATCAATATGATTCAATCCAGCCTTGATGCCATGGAATTAAATCAGATGTACCTGAAGCTCGGCGAAATCCTTATGACTCATTTTCCTCGTAATGCTTATATTATTTCTATAAATCGTCTTGCTGCAATAGGCCGTAATATTGATGAAATTAGAGAAAAAAGCAAAGAAATTCTTGATGACATAAAAAAGCTTTGTACGGATATTAACTCAGTAATTCCTATTCCAATAGAATCTTACTCAGCAGCACTGCAGTTCTCAAAAGAGGATAAGGATTACGATTCTATGATTGATTTGCTCAACAGTCTTCTGTTAAGGGCTAAGACTTCACAGTTAAAGAACCTTCAGATTTGTGATGAATCAGTTTTTGCCGACAGGGAGAGAAAGCGCTGTATATATAAGATTTTGAAGAGAGAGCTTAACCTCGAATCAGAGCAGTTTCAGGTATGGTTTCAGCCAATCTATTCTATTCATAATAAAAAGTTTGAATATATGGAAGCTCTTTCCCGCCTCCGGGGTACTGAACTTGGTGATATTCCGCCTCAGGAGTTTGTTCAGGTTGCAGAAAACCGCGGTCTTATTGAGATGCTGGGCTTTGTTGCCTTTGAAAAAGTCTGTAAATTTATTTCCGAAAATCGTGATACGGTGAATGCAGTTTCAATAAACTTTTCTGTATATCAGATGATGAATCCTAAGGTTGTTCAAAATGTTCTGAAAACAATAGAACGTTTTAACCTTTCGCCGTCAAATATTATTATGGAAATTACAGAAAGTATCTTTATAGATAATTATGAGCTGGTTATGAAGCATATGATGGAGCTTGCCCGGGCAGGCGTAAAGTTCTATCTTGATGACTTTGGTACAGGTTATTCAAACCTTACAAACGTAATTTCTCTTCCATTTTCTACTATTAAAATGGACCGTTCTCTTGTTCTTGCTATGGAAGAAGGCCAGAAGGGTGTAAGTCTTTTCTTTGATCTGGTAAGTACATTCAAGGGGGTAGGCTTTAATATTCTTGTAGAAGGTGTTGAAACAAATAATCAGAATTATCTGGTAGAGCGGGCTGGGGTAGACTATATTCAGGGCTTCCTCTACAGTCGTCCCCTGCCACCAAATGAATGTATTGAACTCTTAAAGAGAACCGGTGCAGCGGTGGTTGAGTGACACAAAGTGTCGTATGAAGCGGTGGTTGAGTGACACGAAGTGTCGTATCGAAACCACCATTTCACTTAAAATGTAATTACTTCCTCGTAAACCTGAATTGCAAACTGGTCGGTCATTCCCGAAATAAATTCAATTATGCATTTTGTATAAGACTCGTTATCGTGCAGATCAAAGACCGGCTGTGTGTTGTATTTTAGTACGGATTTTCGGTCTACAAAGCTGTGGCGGCTAATGTCAAAAGGCTGATAGGTGGTGTATTTTACCAGCCAGTCTTCAAAGGTTGAACAGAGCTTAGGGTAAAAGCGAAGGGCCTGACTAACGCGTCCGGTTTCTGCAAAAATCTTTGTTTTCTGCAGGGTGCGGAAAAGAGTTCCAATTATGTTTTCTGCATATATTGCAAACTCTCCAAGTCTCCAGTGCTTGTAAATACGGGCAAAGTTAAATTTCTTAAGCTCAAGAATAAAGCGGAAGTATTCATCAGAAAAGCAAAGGCCTTTTTCAGGGCTGCTCTGTTCGCAAAGGTCTACAATAAGGTCGTTTATGAGGGTTGTTGTGTTTACGGCTTTACCGCTGCGTAATGCCCGCGCTCCTTTACGCTCAAAGCCCAGTGTGCTGCCTACAATTTCGCGGAGCTCGCGGTAAGCTGCCATATCAATTATATGGTAGGCGCGGGCATCTTCGATATCTCTTCCAAGGTAAGCAATTTTATCAGCAAGTTTTACAACGCAGCCTTCCCATGTATAAGGCTGAATAAATCCCGGCCTTTTTATCGAATATAAATCAATTGCTTCTTCGCGCGGTTTAATTCCCTGCTGGTCAATTTCACCGCAGTGGCAGATCAGTCCGTCTCGTACGGCATAGGTAAGATTAAGGGGCTGCTCATAACCATTAGGGTCCGGCAGGGTTTCTATAAAATCAGCAAAGAAAAGACTGTTGCGTTCATGCCAGAATTTTTTTGGAGCATTGTGACCTTCTTTCTGCTCAAGAAGATTGTTAAGGCAGTCTTCTCCATGGTGACCAAAAGGCGCATGGCCAATATCGTGGCCCATAGCAATGGCACCGGCAAGCTGTTCGTTTAAGCCCAGGTACTTTGCAATTGTTGTTGCAACTGAGGCAACATGCATAACGTGTTCCATACGGGTACAGATATGGTCGTTGTGTGGGGCAAAAAAGACCTGGGTTTTATGTTTTAAGCGGCGGTAGGCCTGGGAATGAAGAATTCTTGTATAATCGCGTTCAAACTCTGTTCGAATTTCGTTATTTCTGCCGTAAATAGGAATCTCGCGCTTATTAGCCTTCTCCCATTTAGGATTTTCCGGACACATTCTTACATCATAAAAAGAATTCTGCATTTTTCGCCTCATCTGGCATTCTCGGCTTAAGCGGAGATGCTCTTCAAAATCAATTATATGGCATAAAAATGATTTTGTAAAACTGCTGAAAAGGTGTTATAATAAAATGATATGCTGAAGGATAATAAATTCGTAAGGCGACTGTTTGGCGAACAGTTTGATATACAGCACAGACTTCTCAATATCATCCTTCTTGTAGGTATTCTTGGTGTCGGCTTTGCCTGTTTAAACTCTGTTATAATGAAGCAGAATATCTACACTCAGATTTTCTCCTTTGTGTCCCTTATTCTTTTTATTATTATCTTTTGGGTTGCAAATAAACTTAAGCATGTTCAGCTTTCGGTTATAATATTTTCAATTGTATTTAATAATTTTGTACTTCCGGGGCTTTTTATTACTTCTGGTGGTATAGAAGGCGGAATGCCTCTCTGGTGTCTTTTGGGCTTTATCTTTCCATTTCTTCTTATAAAGGGAAAGCGTTGTATACCTGTTTTTATAATTGGTATAACAGAATTTATTGCCCTGATAATTTATTCATATTATCATCCGGAAATTATTATGAAGATGGATAATATGAAAACGGTACTCATAGATATGGTTATAACTATGATTGCCGTTGTAGTTATTATTGCATCCATTTTCAGATATCAGACTTATGTTTATGAAAAGCTTAGAAAAACAATCATAAAGTCCATACGAGAGGCCAATGAGGCTATTTTACAAAAGCAGGACTTTATATCAAATGTCTCACATGATATTCGTACTCCAATGGATTCTATCATTGGTTTTACAGAAATCGCAAAAAAAAACATGAATAATCCGGAGAAGCTGGCAGACAGTCTGGAAAAAATCTCCCGTGCTTCAGGCCATCTTTTGAACCTTGTGAACGAAGTTCTTGATATGTCAAAAATTGAGAGTGGAAAATCTCCGGTAGAAGAAGATGTATGCAGTATTCATGCAATTATTGATAATGTCTCTCAGATTCTTCAGCACGAAATAGACCATAAAAAACTCAAACTGGAACTGGATTACAGTATGCTCGATGAAGATGTCCTTTCCTGCGATAATCTTCGCCTCAATCAGATTTTATTGAATATCATGAGTAATGCCGTTAAGTATTCCTATGAAGGCGGAACTATCTCTGTATCTGTAATTCAGCTTTCTTCAGATGATGAAAGTAAAATTATCAATGAATTCCATATTAAGGATGAAGGCTGTGGTATGACTCCGGAATTTGTTGAGCATGTCTTTGAGCCTTTTGCCCGTGATAAAACTTCTCCTGTTGCCGCTGAAGGAACAGGCCTTGGACTTACAATTGCTAAATCCCTTACAGAAATTATGGGTGGAACAATTGAGGTAACTAGTGAGCTTGGAAAAGGTACAGAGTTTACAGTTACTGTACCGCTTTCAATTCCGTCTCTTACAGAAATCGAAGAAGAACAGGATATCTTTATTTACGACTTCAAGGGACGTCATATTCTTGTTGTTGATGATAATGAGCTTAACCGCGAAATTCTTGTTGAAGCCTTACGCGAAGAAAACTTTATCGTTGATGAAGCAATTGACGGTTCCTTTGCTATTGAAAAACTCAGGGACAATCAGCCGGGAACTTATGATCTTGTTATCCTCGACTTACAGATGCCGGTTATGGATGGTTATGAAACAACAAGAATCATCAGAAGCTTTAAAGACCCTAAGGTTGCACAGATTCCTATTATTGCACTTACAGCAGATGCCTTGCCGGAAGAAAAAACTCAAGCCTTTAATTGCGGTGTAAATGCTTATCTGGTTAAGCCGGTAGATATGCAGGATCTCATGAAAGTATTTATGCTTTTCTTCCGTGAAAATAAACGTTCATAGAAAGGAGGGGCTTTGTGGAAAGGTGTGTTGTTGCCCTTACATCCAGCTCTGTAAACGAAGAAGCTTACAAAGAAATTCAGACACAGCTTGATGCAAACGAAGTAAAGCCAATCCTCCTTATAATTACTACAGAAGTAGATATGCTCTGGTATTTTGCGCAAAAGCTTCAGCAGCACTATCCGGATGCAGTCGTAATAGGTTCTACAACATATATTAATTATTCTTCAGAAGGCTACAGTCATTGCGGCGCTTCTGTTATGGCAATAAATTCTGGAATTGAAGTTGCCGCAGGAATTATTTTTGATGTAGACAGACATCCTTCTATGTATAAAGCCCACATTAAACAGGCTCTGGATAAACTTTCAACTTATGAAAATACCTGCTGTCTTGAATTTGTAACTTCCTTTGGAAAAGGAGAAGAGCTCGTTCTCGATACTTTTGAAGAGGCTCTGGAAGGAACTGGAATCAGGGTTGCAGGTGGTTCTGCCGGCTCTCCTTCGGACCACAGGGAATCTTTTGTTTCTTTAGGAAAAGACCTTTATAAACAAAGCTGCGTTTTTGTTTTTATTCATAATCTTGAAGGAAAAATCGGATTCTTCCGTGAAAATGTATACAAACCTACATCTTATAAATTTACGGCAACCTATGTAGATTGCGAAGAGCGCCTTGTAGTTGAATATAACAATAAACCGGCCGCAGAAATTCTAGCCCAGACACTTAATGTGCCTTTGAATCAGCTTAAGGATAATCTCTTTCAGCACCCTATGGGCAGACTTGTAGATGGAGATATTTTTATAACCTCAGCAGATCAGCTTTTTGAAGATGGTTCAATTTCATATTTTTCGCGTATATATAATCACACGAAAATGCTGCTGCTTGAACCTGATGATGTTCGACGTGTATGGAAAGAAACTGCAAACCGCGTTTCAGATCAAATGAAAGATACTGCATTTTCAATTTCAATTAACTGCTTTTTAAGAACCATGCTTTTTGAAAGTGAAAACTGCTTTGGAGAGTTTGTTAATCAACTGAGAAGTTACGGGCATTTTATTGGGGTTTCCGGTTATGGAGAACAACTGGATTTTATACATCTGAACCAGACAATGGTTCTGCTTGTTTTTGAATGAGGTAATATGGACAGATACAACAAGGGTGTAATTTTTACTAACGATAAGTGTATTGCCTGTAATAAATGTATAAGTAACTGTTCTCTTATGGGAGCAAATGTCTCTGTTGTAAAAAACGGTCGTGCACATATGGAAATAGATTCCAGAAAATGTAATGACTGTGGAAAATGTATTAACGTATGTGTTCATAATGCAAGAGATTATCGTGATGATACAGAAGCCTTTTTTGCAGACCTCGAAAAAGGTGAAAAGATTTCTGTTGTTCTTGCTCCAGCTTTTTTTGGACTTTATGGTGATAATGCCGAAGAAATCATCGGCTGCCTGAAATCTCTTGGAGTTGATAAAGTTTATGACGGTGCTTATGGCCGTGAAATTTCTGTGTATCTCACAGTAAAGCATATAAAAGAAACAAGTAAGCTTCCTGTAAAAGACCGGCAGTTTATAAGCAATGCCTGCCCGGCTCTTGTTACAGTTATTCAAAAATATCATCCTTTCCTGCTTGAAAAACTCATACCTGTTCAGCCTGCATCTGTCTGTACCGCAATTTATGCACATAAATATCTTGGAGATACAAATAAGATTGCCTACCTTAGTGCCTGTGTTGCAAGCAAAGATGAGGTTGATTCTGAAAATACCGGTGGAAATCTTAATTACAACATTACTTTTTCCCGGGTAATGAAAAGGCTCGAAGGGTACAAGCTGGAAGATTATAAGGATAAGGGAAGTCTGGATCTTAAGTCAGAAGGTTTTGGTTCACTTGTTGCTAAAGGTGGAGATTTTTCTGATCTTGTAGCATATTTCTTTTCACCTTCAGAAAACATTATTCCCCTCAAGGGTTTTTCAGAAAGTAATATGAGTTCACTCTATTTATTTTTCAATGAAGAGTTCAGCGAAGTGCATCCAATCCTTTCTGAAGTTACAGCTTGTCCTTCTGGCTGTATTTCGGGTCCTGGTTTTGATAATAAGACCTTTGATATAAAAAAAGTTTATACGAATATAAATAAGATTAAAAAAAGAGTTTTTGAAAACTGTAAAAATATCGGAAATCCGGAAAAATTATATAAAGAGTTTGCAGAACAGTTTAAGTATTTGAGGGCAGAGGATTTTAAGCGTTCTTATACAGATTATTCCTGTCAGAAATTTAAAGTGCCTCAAAGTGCAATAAATGAAATCTTTGCAGAAATGCTTAAAGATACCCCTCAAAAGCAGAATATCAATTGTCGTTCCTGCGGTTATAACAGCTGCCATGAAATGGCTCAGGCAATTGCTTTTGGATATAGCCGAAAAGAAAGCTGTATACACTACATGAATGATCTTTTGATTCACAGACTTAATACAGATGCTGATACAGGACTTTTGTCACCGGCTGCCTTCCACAGAGAGGGAGCAATACTTTTTGCCAGAAAACCGGATAAAAACTTTATTGTTGCAGTTGGCGATGTAAATAAACTTAAGATTATAAATGATTTATATAACTTTGAAACCGGAACTGCAGTTCTAAAGCAGATTGCTGCAACTCTGCGTCAGATAGCTGGAGAAGAAGGTATTGTCTCAAGGCTTGGTGGTGGTTCTTTTGCTTTATGTATGGAAAATACAGTAGATAACCTGCAGAGACTACAATCCTGCAAAAGCTTTGACTGTAGTTCATTAGACATTACATTCCCTGTTACCATGCATTTTGGTATCAGAATTACAAATCCTGACGTTGGTCTGAGGACTGCCATGACCCAGGCTACACTTTGTATGTGCAGTCATATTTCTTCTGTCCAGAATACCTTTACTGCTTTTACAGAAAAAAATCTTCAGAGAACATATTTAGAGGCTGATATAACTTCAAAGATGCAGAATGCTTTGAAAAACGGAGAATTCAAAATCTGGTTTCAGCCGCAATATTCTGCTGCAAATAACAAACTTGTCGGCGCGGAAGCCCTGTGCCGCTGGATAGAAGAAGACGGTAATATCATTTCTCCTTCAACCTTCATCCCCGTGGCCGAAAAAAACGGCTTTATAAGATTCCTCGACGAAGAAATATGGATAAATGTATTTGCCATAGTTCGTTCCTGGATTGATAGCGGAATAGACCCTGTACCAATTTCAATTAATGTTTCCCGAGTAAGCCTTGAAACAGATAAAATTTTCTATATAGTTAAGAGACTGAAAGAAAAGTATCAGATACCGGAAAAATATATTCATTTTGAAATTACCGAAAGTGCTTCCATGAATGATCAGGATATGCTTATCCCGCGAATTCAAAAACTGCGTTCTCTTGGTTATGCAATTGCCATGGATGATTTTGGAAACGGTTATTCATCACTCAATTCTTTAAAAGATATGCCTATTGATATTCTTAAACTGGATATGGGCTTTATGCAGGGTGATGACAGCATGAAACGTGGCGGTACAATTATTAATTATGTTGTACGAATGGCGCAGGGGCTCGAATATATTACCGTTGCAGAAGGTGTAGAAACTCAGGAACAGGCAGAATTTTTACGTGGCATTGGTGTAAATATTTTCCAGGGCTTCTTATATGCAAAACCAATGCCGGAAGAAGAATTACTTGAGTTATTGAAAGATGCAGGGCAGCATACTGCAGTAGCACGTCCGAGAACCTTTGGTCAGATTGATGTAAGAAAATTTCTTACACCGGATTCTTCAGAAAGTCTTATGTTTGAAGAATATACAGGACCTGCAGCAATATTTGAATTTGATGAAAAAAATGATGCTCTGGTTTTGATAAGGGCAAATCATAAATATCTTAAACTTTTTGAACTGCAGGATTTGTCTTTTACTGATGTAAGAAGAAATCTGAAAAATCTTGTAGGAAAAGCTTCGACACAAATACTTATTGAAACTGTAAAAAAATCTCTGGCTGAAAATGAAGAAGCTACCTGTAATGCTGAAGTAAGAACATATAAAAAACAGAACCCTATCTGGATAAAAAATCATATATGGGAAATAAGCCATAACGGAGATAAGCATTCCTTCTATCTGCTTGCAGAAGACATAACCAGCGAAAAGATTTCGGAAAGTACACTTGAACTTTCTAATAATCAGCTTGCTATGCTTATGGATAATTCTCAGGTAGGAATGTGTCTTTTACATGTAGAAGTTGACTTTAAACACATACTAACAGGAATGAGGACTCGTTTCTTACGTGCAAATCAGTCTTTCCTTGAAATGTCTGGTTATTCTGAAAAAGAAGTACTTTCATGGACAGAAAAAGAAGGCATGAATATCATTCATCCTAAAGACCGGGCAGGTTTTAAGGTTATTACGGTAAAAGCTTTTCTCGGGAAATTTAAAAAGCCGTATTCTTATGACTATCGTGCCATAAAGAAAGACGGCTCTTATAGAAAGGTAAGAATCTTAGTAACTGGTATTCAGCAGCCGGATAAATCCTTTATGCTGATTACCAATTATATTCTGCTTGATTAGCCTCGTCATTGCGAGGAGCGCAGCGACGAAGCAATCCATTAAGCATTCTTTTTAGCCATTGGTCTAACTAAGAAGCAGCTGAGACACATAGCAACAGCATACAAAATAGTTGTTACGATAAGAACGTTCTGATATCCAACCGGATTAGCCTGAACTCCGTGTACATCAATAAATGCACCTGTGTGCTTTACAATGTAAGATGCCATCTGGTTTCCTGTAAGACCTGCAAAGGCCCATGCAGAAAGTGTAATTCCGTGAATGGCAGAAATATTACCCATTCCGTAGTGGTCAGAAAGGAGGGTAGGAACGTTAGAGAAACCTCCACCGTAACCTGCGTTTACAATGAAAATCAGGGCAAGTACAAAGATGATAAGTGCTGTATTTCCGGCACCATTTGCGATTCCCTTTGTAAGAAGAACAATCAAAGTCGAAACAATTGAAAGTGTGAAAATCAATTTATAGATTGTGTTGCGGTCCTTAAGCTTGTCTGCCCAGGCAGAGAAACCAAGACGTCCACCTGCGTTGAACAAAGCAGAAATTGTAGAAATGATTCCTGCAAAAGCTCCAAGTCCTACGCACTTAACAATCATCTTTTCCTGAGAAATGATGGCAAGACCACAAGTGATGTTGATATAGAACATAAGCCAGATTCCAATGTAAGAAGCGATTGGCTCTGTCTTAAGGGTTGCAATAATTCCTTCGTCCTTAGACTTAGTCTGAGGTTCTACCCAACCTTCAGGTTTAGCAAGAATAAGGTGACCAACAAACATCATTACAAAGTAAACACAGGCAAGAATGTAGAACATTTTGTAAACACCGCCTTCTCCAAGGCCTGTAAGCATGCGGCTCATGATAGGAGAGGCAATAGCTTTAGCTGCACCAAAGCCTGCTACTGCAAGACCTGTTGCAAGACCTTTTTTGTCCTTAAACCAGAGCATCAAAGTCTTTACAGGAGAAAGGTAACCGGTACCAAGACCAATACCCATAATAAAGCCGTAGCTGATGTAGATTCCTACAAGAGAAAGAACGCTGTGAGGGTGTGTTCCACCGTACCAGATAAAGAAGCCTGTTCCGGCCATACCAAGTGCAAATGTGATTGAAGCAATCAAAGAAGACTTGTGAATGTTTTTTTCTACAAGGCCACCAAGGAAGGCAGCTGACATACCAAGGAAGAAGATTGCAAAGCTGAAAGCCCATTCTACAGCGCCCTTTGAAAAGCCGATGTAGTCTGCAATTTCCTGGCTGAAAATTGACCAGCAGTATACAGTACCGATACTGCAGTGGAGAAGAAGAGCCGGGATTGCACCGCGGATCCACTTGTTCTGAATGTTTTTCATTTTATAATCCCTTAGATTAAAGTTTGAAATATTTTATCAGAATTTTGTACGATAGCCAAGGTCAAACGAGAATGCATGTCCTGGACGTTCGCGGACAAAGTCCATAAGACGAATGGAAGCCTGAAGGTGAATTTGACCGGAAAGAAACTGAGATTCCAGATATGGAGTAACAGTGATATTTAAGTCATCACTTGTTACGTCTGCAATTTCTTTCAAATCCTGAAAATTCTTACCGATTAATGAGATGTTAAGGTGAGATCCGTATGTAATGGAATTTGAAGAAGCAAGGGAAGCATCAGAATAAAAATTAAAGTTTATACCCAATGTGTCATCAACTAAAAGAAGTTTTGCTACAGTCTGTTCAGGGAGTGAGTATATACTTAAATTTAAGTGAGTATTTTTAATCTTAAATCTAGGTTCAAGAAGGATGTAAACATCTTCCGGAGCTACAATAGAACTTTCTTTTGCCCTGAAGCTGGCATTGTAAATACCTGCCTGAATAAAGAGGGAGTTTGTAAAACTGTTTCCAAAAAGAATTGTAGTTCCTGCATGCCAGTATGCTTTTTCAACGGCAATAATTACATCTTCACCCTTGTATTTATCTGCAAGAGGGATTCCAAGACCACAGGCAAAGTCACAGGTAAAATAACTTAAGACACTTGCAAAGCGGATATCAGTATTAATTACATAATAATCTTTATCCTCGTGATTTACATAAACATAGCCGCCAAAGGCAATTGGCTGACTATATAGTTTAACTACATCAGAAATTCCAATACCAAAATGAGGGTAGAGAATGGAACCTGCAAGTCCCAGGTAACTTTCTGTAAGTTTTGAATCAATAGGCTTTATATTAAAATATCTCTGAAGAAAGATGTCTGAACCGATAGGGTCATAAGTTCCCATAAAGGCACTAAGATAATTTGCACTGTTATAAAGGTTAGCCCTGGCGATAAGGGATATTTCATCAATCTGGAATAATGATTCAGTTTCGTGGAAAATAGACTGAGATAAAAAATCACCTGTATCTATAGAAAATTCCAGATGGCTCCATACATTCTGAGAAAAATTAAACTGACCGGCGAAGAAAGCCTGAAGCTTTAAATCAGGGTCAAAATCTTCTTCTTCCGGATTTGCAGCATAATTGAGCTTGCCGCCCGCATAGCCTGAGAAGGAGGTTGCGGCAAAAAGTCCTGTTGAGATAAAAATAACTGCCGCCAGTAAAATCAAGTGTTTTTTATTCATAATATAATACTCCTGTTTCTTTATCGGCAGAAAAAGGCTTTTTCATTAGAAAAAACGCAAATTTGCACAAAAAAGAAATTTCTCAATAAAAATACGTTTTCGCTTGAAATATGCCATTTTCGAGGTATAATAGTTCTATATGAGTGATTATCTTGACCCTAATAACGAAGAACTGTTGAAAGACTTCTTCGCAGAAGCAGAACAGCAGGTAGAACAGCTGGAGAGTAATATTCTCGTTATTGAAAATGATCCTTCAAATCACGAAGCGATTGATGAGATATTCCGTGCAGCGCATACACTTAAAGGTGGTTCTGCAACAGTAGAAATGATGGAGCTTTCTCACTTTACACATATAGTAGAAGATGTGCTTGATGAGATTCGTTCCGACAGACTCAAAGTAGATGAAGATGTTGTAGATCTCCTTCTTACTTCTATAGATGTAATTAAGGCAATGCTTGAAGCCCGCCAGAATGGAAGTGTTTACGAAGAAAATATTGATTCTATTGTAGAAAAACTTCATGGTTATATTCCACAGAATGGCGGAAAGGCTCCTGCAAAAGCTGCGAAAGCTAAGCCTGCTGCGGCTCCAAAGGCTGCTCCGGCACCAGCACCTGCTGCAGAGCCGGAAGCTGCACCTGCGCAGACTATGGTGCTTCCAGATATTACAGAAGACGAGTTTACAGAACTTAAACAGACTTGTGAAGGAAAACAGAAGCTCTGGTGTATCGCAGTTAAATTTGATGAAAATAATCCTATGAATACAGTAGGTGGCATTCAGGTATTTGCTGCCCTCAAGAATGTTGGAAATGTGCTTAAGACAGTTCCAGACTTCGATGCTCTTTATGAAGACCAGTTCTATGAGAATGTATTCTATTATCTTGCAACAGAAGCAGATGGTCCCGAAATTGAAGATTGTGCTTATCTCAGTGATGTAACACTTATAACAGATGCTCATCTTCTTGAAGATTATACAACAGGTACTGCCGCTGATCCTTCAGTAGCTAAAAGTGCTGCCGCTAAGCCGGCTGCTCCAAATCCTGCTCCTGCTGCTTCTGCTCCAATCACACCTTCTGATGATGTACCGGCTGGAAATATGACTTCTGAACAGTCTGCACTTCTTGGAGATATTCTCAACGACAATGTTCTTAAGCCGGAACCAAAGAAAGAAGAAAAGAAGGTAGAGCCTAAGAAAGAAAATGCAGCTCATGCTCAGCAGGGCTCAATTCTTCGTGTAGATTCACGCCGTATCGACAACCTCTTGAATCTTGTATCAGAGGCTGTTATCAATAAAGCTTCATTCAACCAGCTTGCAATGCAGAATGCAGCAGAACTTTCCCGCTTCCAGTCAATTGAAGCAGAATACAAAGAAAGACTCCATAGTCTCTTTGATAAGCTTCCTGATTACATGGAGCAGATTAAAGATGGTGTTTCATCAGTAGATATCCGTAAAAATATTCTTAAAGAATATGGTTCCCTCAGCAATATTTTTGATGAGTATGAATCAGAAGCAAAGGGTATTTCAGGTAAGTTCCGCTCATATACACAGAACCTTGGTACAATTGCAAGTGACCTTCAGGAAGGCGTAATGAAGATTCGAATGGTTCCTATCAACCAGATTTTCAGCCGCTTCCCTCGTGTTGTACGCGATTTACAGCGCGATCTTAATAAGAAAATTGACCTTGTAATTGAAGGTGAGGATACAGAACTTGATAAGTCAGTAGTAGAAGATCTTCTCGATCCAATCATGCACTGTGTCCGCAACTCTGTAGACCATGGAATTGAAACTCCAGAGGTTCGTGCAGCAGCAGGAAAACCTGAAACAGGTACAGTTCTTCTTAAAGCTTCAAACGAAGGTAACCAGATTGTTATTGAAATCAAAGATGATGGTGCCGGAATTGATGTAGAAAAGGTTCGCAAGAAGGCTGTAGAACGTGGTCTTATTCATCCGGATAAGGCTGTTTCAGAACAGGATGCTTACAATCTTATCATGCAGCCTGGTTTCTCTACAGCAGACAAGATTTCAAATATTTCAGGACGAGGAGTTGGTCTTGATGTTGTTAAGACAATGATTAACAACCTTAAGGGAACAATTTCCATCAACTCTGCAAAGGGTAAGGGAACTTCCTTCATTATCAAACTTCCTCTTACACTTGCTATTATTCAGGGCTTGCTCGTACGTGTTGGAAAAGAAGTTTACTCAATTCCAATTGCAAACGTAATTGAAAGTCAGTGTATTAATATTACAGAAATTAACCATATCGATAATTACGAGATTCTGAACGTTCGTAATGAAGTTATCAGTATTCTCAGACTTTCACGCCTCTTCGGTATTCCGGAGTCAGTAAAATCTGATGAATGTTACATTGTAATTGTTGGTACCCAGGAAAAGAAGATTGGTGTTATGGTAGATGCTTTAATCGGCGAAGAGGACGTTGTAATTAAGCCTCTGAAAGACCAGTTCACCAACTCTCCTGGAATTGCCGGAGCATCTATTCTTGGTGATGGTTCGGTTTCATTGATTATAGACGTTGGTCAGCTTCTTGATCTTGGCGTAAAGCAGGAACTTCTTGCTCAGGCTCAGGAAGATGCACAATATGCTCAATAATAGAGGTGTTTTTGTATGAATGCAGAAAATGAGACATTAGTTGCAACCCAGCTTGCCCAGCAGCTTGAAGAAAAAAAAGAAAATGCCGCTCTTGTTGATTTTAAGATGGTAACTTTCTCACTTGCAGATAAGGATTATTCAATCGATATCATGCATGTAAAAGAAATTGCCAAAGCCGGACGTTTTACTTTTGTTCCAAATACACTTCCATTTGTTCTTGGTGTATATAACCTTCGTGGTGAAATCATTCCAATTCTTGATTTAAGAATTTTCTTCAATATCGAAGTTCCTCCACGTGATGAAAATAAGCTTGAAAATATGCTTATTCTTCAGGTAGAAGATCAGAAGTTTGGTGTTGTAGTAGATAAGATTGACAAGGTAATTGGAGTTCAGAAGAGTTCTATTCAGCCTCCACATCCTTTATTTGGAGATATTAATATTAAATATATTGATGGTGTAGTAGAAAGTAATAACAGACTTTATGTATTACTCGATATAACACGAATCTTCTCATCAAAGGATTCAGCAGAAGCTCCTGTTCCAGGAGTTCCTTATGAAAAACCTCAGAAAATTGTAAAACAGCCACAGAAGCAGGCTCCTGTACCAAAGGCTCAGGCCGCTGCTGTTTTAGAGGGTGGAATGGTTAAATCTCCTTCAGATATTGCCAGAGGTATATCCGGCAATAAAAGCTCTGAAGATGACTCTTCATCCGTTGATATTAAGTTTATAAGCGAAAGCCTTCTTACCTACAAGAATTTCACTGTATCGTCAGTGAATTCAACTTGGGTAAAGCACAGATATTTGGAATGGTCTAAGGAAACTTCAAAAACACAGCTTCAGAATTCAGAAGATGCTGATTCATTCCTTAAAACATTCTGGTCACCATTTTCTAATACCTGGTGGTCAAAAGAATATGCTGATGCTATTTCCAAGATTCTTCCTGATAATACTGCTAAGCAGATTGTTGTTTGGAATCCGGGCTGTGGAAAAGGTACGGAAACATATTCTCTGGCATGTGTACTTAAGAAACGTTATCCAGATGCAAAAATAAGAATTTACGCACAGGATATCGATCTTCTTAATGTTTCTAATGCGGGGCTTATGTCAGTTCCAGCAAATCTGGCTTCAGACTGGTATTCTCCTTATTTGACAAAAAAAGCAAACGGGGAGTATACTTTTAATCAGGATATTAAAGACAGTATTATGTTTGAGTATCATGACTGCAAGAATACTAATGCACTGCCTTCGGTAGACATTATTTTTGCACGAGATATTCTTTCGTTGCTGGATGAAAAGGCTCAGGATACTGTAGTTGCAGACTTTATAGAAAAAATGAAGGGTAATGCAATTGCTATCATCGGAGAAAACGAAGATATGCCTGATTCCTTTAACTTTGGTGAGAATGCTTTTGGTACGCTTGTGGCGTATACAAAGGATTAATTAAGCAAATAAAATAGGAGATTAAGATGCGAGTAGAGTATATTAACCCGTTTGTTGAAACTTCATTCCGTGTACTTCAGGAAGTACTCGGTGGCGCAGAGGTAAAACGCGGTGATTTGTATTTGAAATCAACTGCTATGCCTGTTATGGGTGTTGCTGCATTGGTTGGTCTTGCTGGAGATGTAGAAGGTCGTGTTCTTTTTGATATGACAATGGAAACTGCATTGAATATTGCGTCTGCAATGAACGGTGAGACTCTGCCGGAATTTGATGATTTGGCTAAAGCAACTATCAGTGAGCTTGCTAACCTTATTACTGCTCAGGCTGTAACCAAACTCCATGAACTTGGATTCAGATTTGATCTTACACCACCGGCTCTCTTTGTTGGACAGAAGATGGAGATTGCAGCACTTGGTGGAACTACAGATAGTGTAGAGGCGCTTATTGTTCCTCTTATTTCTGATTGTGGTAAGATTGAAGTAAACGTTTCTATCAGGGAACGTGCATAAATATTCTAAAGGAGTAAGAAAATGAAAACTGCAAATGATTTTCCAACAATTAATGAGCGTCCACCAGAGGGTAGAAAAGACGACGGAACTTCCTTCAGAGTATTAGTTGTTGACGACTCAATGTTCGTTGCAAAACAGCTCGGACAGATTCTTTCAAGCGAAGGATATGAGATTGTTGCAACTGCCGCTGATGGAAAAGAAGGCGTAGATAAATATAAGGAACTCTGCCCGAATGTAGACCTTGTTACTATGGATATTACAATGCCTAAGATGGATGGTATTACAGCTCTTGAACAGATTATGGCTTTTGATAAGAATGCAAAGGTTGTAATGGTTTCTGCTCTTGGAAAAGAGGAGCTTGTAAAGAAGTCTCTTATGACAGGTGCAAAGAGTTACATTATCAAACCTCTTGACCGCAAAAAGGTTCTTGAACGCATTGCTAAGGTTCTTCAGTAGGCCTTCCTGTTTTTTACGAGGCGACGGTTATTAATACCGTCGCTTTTTTTTTAGTATTTATATCTTATAAAACGAAATGTTCCATTATCCTGATGAATTAAAAAGCTGCATTCTTTATCTGCACGGATAAGACTTTTTAGTTTTGATAATAAAACCTTAAGTGATTTTTCAGAAATCTTCTTTCCATCCAGATGATATAATTCTATAAGTCCGGATAATTTTAAAGGCGTATCTTTATGCTTCTGCAATAATGAAAGCAGATAAAAAAGGTTGTTTGGAAGATTATTTCTTTCCCGGAAGGTGCTTATACAGTCATCAGATCTGTCTTTTAAATACTGTAAAGTATATTTATCCTTTATCATTGAATATGGAACAGGTTTTGGTGGTTGTAAAACAGAAATGTAAGGGGACAGTTCTTTTGATGTAATCAGTTCTTCAAGATTCTGGAAAACAGGCTCATACATGCTGAAATCTTTTTTTTCGTAACTGGCCTGAGTTAATTCAAGAATTGTCAGCCAGTGGGCTGTTCGCGTACTTCTGGTAAGACAAGGGTCATTATAAAAAATAACCGGGAATCTTTTGTTTATCTTTTTCAGATAGGCATAAACATTAAAAAGCTCGTGATTATAAGTGAGGTAATCAAGAACGAGGAGATCCGGACCTTTATCCATACTTCGTATTAATGAAGATAAATCGTCCAGTTTTTCAAAGACAATGCAATGATTTGTTTTACCAGTAAGATGATCTGAAATTATTTGACTTATTTCCCTTTGGGGAGAATAAATAAAAATTTTCATACAAAAAACTATATTGCTTTATTGGTCCATTCAATAGCCATTTGCCTTAGTTCTGCAGATGATGCACAATGCAATTTACCTTTTATATTCTCTTTGTGAGTGTCTATGGTCTTAATGCTGAGGTTCAGCCTTTTTGCAATTTCAACAGTGCCAAGACCTTTGCCAACAAGGGTAAAAATCTGGAGCTGACGATCTGAAAGAGTGCTTATCAAATCTGAAAGTTCTCCAGAATCCGGGCTTCCCTGAGAAAGTTCTTTGATTCTGTTTTTTTCATTTTCGCTAAGATAAATTTCGCCGCTGGTAACAGTTTTTATGGCATTGATTACCTGAGATTCGGCTTCTTCCTTCATAATGTAGCCTTTTGCTCCGGCTTTAATTGCTCTTTCGGCATAAAAACGTTCATCATGCATGGAGAGTACAAGAATCTTTGTCTGTGGATGAATTACTATGATGTCTTTAATAAGCTCCAGTCCATCTTCCTGTCCAAGGTTTAAATCTACAATGGCAAGATCAGGTGTAGTGTTGTCGAGGAGAGTTAAGGCTTCGTTTCTGTCTTTTGCCAAACCAATAACTTTGTAATCTTTTTGTGTCTCGATTAACTGTGAAAGTCCGCGGCTAAAAAGAGGATGATCATCAATAATAATAACATTGCAACTCATACTTATATAATATCATATTTTGCAAAATAAATGTATAATAATTGTATGAGAATTGGTGTAGTTTTAAATATTCTTGATGAAGAATATCAAATCTCGGTTTACAAAGGAATTGTTCAGGAAGCCCAGAAGAGGGGCATAGAGTTAATTTGTTTTCAGCAGGAAAATGCCCACATTACGGAAGATGAGCCTATTTCCCGTTTTCCTCACAAAGAGTATTTCGATCTGGACGGTATTATTCTTATTACCTCTGTTATTACAGGAAATGCAGAATTTGTTTCAAGGGCTGATGTAGAACGTGTCTGGGGTAAACTGCCGGTTGTATCTGTAGGTCAGAAAATAGAAGGCATTCCCTCAGTTCTTATTGAGACCGAAGATTCAATGAAGCAGCTTGTTGAACACCTGATTCTTACCCATAACTACAGACAATTTCTTTTTATCAGTGGTGCAGAAGATCATCCGGATGCAGAGGTTCGAGAGCAGATATTTATTAAAACTATGGAAGCCTACAGGCCCTGGTTTGCAGATTTGAAATATGTATTAAAGCGAGGTTACTTTACTGAAGTTGCAG
>Ga0247608_10001228_pt1 | contig 36446 bp, 69 predicted proteins | sample 176DNAGHGlowgp2_FD_193490 | JGI IMG/M metagenome (GOLD analysis project Ga0247608, IMG submission 193490) | Sheep rumen microbial communities from Palmerston North, Manawatu-Wanganui, New Zealand - 1766 DNA GHGlow gp2 | ecosystem: Host-associated > Mammals > Digestive system > Stomach > Rumen ...
TCTTCGCCCATAGCTGATACATCTTCTACCTCCTTTATTCTCTTTAGATTAACTTCCAATGTTCGACCTTTGAATTGCTCTAAAATAGCTTTCATTTCGTGCAATTCTTGTATTGTGTATTTTCTAAAATCTTGTTCATACATTATTTTAATAAATAAATTATACATTATTTTCCTCCCCTTTTTAACACTCTACCTTGTGTTTTATATAATGTTTGTCTTGCAATAGGACAATCAATATCATTCTTGTTATCGTGTTCAATTATCATGTATTGGTGATACTCTTCTGGGTTTAAATTGTTAGCTATACTATAAGCTTTGTCTTTGTATGGTGTCTTAGCTACCATTTCTATACCTCCTGCATATCTCCAACCATATATTTTATATAAATAGCCCATTGTTATTCTCCTTATCTTCATTTTCTCTTATTTTTATTCTTTCAATAGCATCTTCATAAAACATTGTGTTCACTATAGGTTGGTCTGTTAATAGACTATCTAAATCTTTATCTTTTTCTTCTACTAAATTATCAACTGCTTCTTTAATAACTAGACCTTTTAGAACATTAAAATCTACAAAGTCATCATATAAGAAATCATCAACTATGGAACTAAATATATTCCACTTATTATTTTTTTCAACATAATATCTAGGCATTATTCTTTCTCCTTATCTAAATATTTTTCATAAAGTAATAGTTCTTCACATAATCTATCTATAACTCTATATAAAGCTTCTTTATTTAAACTATCTAGCCACTCTTTTCTTTCTTCTATTGTCATTTCTTCTAGTAGTTTATTTTCTTTACCTACTCTTATATAAATACCACTATTCATTGTTGTTCTCCTTATCTAATACAAATTTCCATTTATAACCATTACAAACTTTACTTATTCCCATACAACATTTGTGAATAGTTCCTATACTTGAATTAGTTTCCCTACCTGCTTCATTTATACTTCTAAATTCTCTTATAAATATATTATCGAGTGTGTATTGTGCTACTCTTTTTCTTTCTCTTGGACTATAATCACTACCTTTTTTCTTTCTCCATATGCTTACTTTTTTAGCAACTTTATTATTTCTATCTCCATAGTTCAAGTTATAACTAGCAGTACACCACTCTAAATTATCAACATTATTATTTTGTTTGTTTTCGTCTTTGTGGTTAACATAAGGTAGATTATCTTTATTATCTAAAAATGCTTCTGCAACAAGTCTATGTACTCTAAACATTTTTCCTTTTAAATTGACTAGCCTATAACCATTATGAGAATAACCAAACTTTAATAATTTATTGCTTATCAAACTTTTAATATTTCCTAAATTACTAACTTGATATAATCTTTCATAACCTGTTATGTCTTTCCAAGTTTCTATTTTTCATCACCTACTTTATCTAATATTCTCCATACGTTATCTTGTATATTAGGAATAGTTGTATTCCAACCTATACTATTGATATATTCTCTTACTTCTTTTATCACATCTAATAACTCATAATAAGCTATACTAAAATCTTCTAAATGACATAACATTTTAAATTTATCTTTTGCCTTATCGTCTATGTATTGACCTTTTTTAAGACAATTAGATTTCATTTCTTCTAATGATGCTATTTCATCTAATGATAATTCTTTCACTCTTTATCACCTCTTAGCTTAAAATTAAATATATTAATACTGGTACTAAAAATACAATACCCACTATAGATTCTAAAACGTCTTCTTTTTTACCAGACGTATATATTACTGCTATTAAATCAAATATAATAAACACAATACTATAATATTTTAAAATAATCACTCTTTATCAACTCCTTTTAGTTCTTGTAATTTATCTAAAATAGATTGATAATATACAAAACAATCAGGAATATATTTTCCCCACTTATCTCTTTCTTTTTCAATCCATTTTTCTAATTCATTTATGATATTTATTAATTCTAAATTCTTAATATTTAATCGCATTATTTTTTCTTCTTGTCTTTCTATTTTCTTTAATGCTTTTTCTAATTCATCATATACTTCCATTACTCTTTATCGCCTTCTATTACACAATAATCATAAAAACCTAAATAATCTTCTACTACATAACCACCTTTAGCTAAGCAATTATCTTTTTTGTTATCACTTATGTTTTTATAAAAATATATTCCAATAATTATCATAATAATAAGTAATAAACCTGATAAACCATTTATTAACTCTTTATTCACTCTTTATCAACTCCTTGTAAGATATTTAATAATTCATAGACAAACACACCGTCTGCATACCAATTTAAATTTTTTCGTTCTTCTATATATTCTATTGCTTTATCTACTTTTTTAGCTTCGTCATAGAATTTACTTTCCCATTTTGTACTTTCAAATGTTAATCTTTCTATTTCTTGTTTTAATTTTTTATTTTCTTTTAACGTATTATTAAATATCTCTTCTTTTTGAGTTTCATGCATCATTTTCGATTGATTAATTGCTTCTTCATATATTTCTTTCACTCTTTATCGCTTCCTATTCATTTGCTTTAAAATTATATATTGGCTTAATTATTTTTTCAATTTCTATAGTATCTTTTATATGTTCTATAATTTCTTCCATTGGTTTATATACCATTGGAGCTTCATCTATAGTTTCTTCATTAACTGAAGTTGTATATATACCATTCATAGATTCTTTATATTCCTCCATATTTATTGTATTTCTCGCAATATTTCTTGACATTGTTCTTCCTGCTCCATGTGGTGCTGAATAATTCCAATCTTCATTACCTTTACCTACTCCTATAATGCATCCATCTCTCATATTCATTGGTATTATTACTTTTTCTCCCTTTCTTGCAGATATAGCTCCTTTACGAACTATATTATCTTCAAAATTTATATAATTATGTATTGTTTCAAAATTATTACCAATAAAAGATAAACCACGATTTAACTCTTTCATAATTTTAATTGCTATAAGTTTTCTATTTAAACTAGCAAACTCTTGACACAATTTCATATCGTGTAAATAATCTTCTCTATCTTTTCCTTCTAAATAGCATAAATCTTTAGGTAATTTTGTTTTTCCTTCGTATTTTTGATTAACTTCAATTAATGCTTTTTGTATTTCTTTTTCCTTACCTTGTTCTTTATATAATTTGATTATATTATTTCTTTCTTCTTGTAACTCTTTTTTATAAGAACAATATTCAATAGCTTTATTTTGATATATTTCGCATACTTGTTTCCCTAAATTCCTTGAACCAGTATGTATTACTAAATATTTATTATTTTCATCATCAACATCAATTTCAATAAAGTGATTACCACCACCTAGTGTTCCAAGTGATTTTTCTAACCATCCATCTTTATTTTTTAATTCTTTATAACAATATAATTGAGTAAAATTAAAATCGTTAACCTTTTCTTCATGTACATTCATACCACTAGGAATATATTTTCTTATAATATTATCTAATTTCTCTAAATCTATATCACTATCCCCTAAGTTAGCACATAACATACCACATCCAATATCTACACCTACTATATTCGGTATTACTTTATCTCCAAGATTTCCTGTAAATCCTATAACACATCCTGCCCCTGCATGAACATCTGGCATTATTCTAACTTTACAATTTTTAAAAGCTTCTTGTTCTAATAACAAATCTATTTGTTCTTTAGCACTTTCTTCTATATTATTTGTAAATATTTTTAAATCGCTCATTCTTTATCAACTCCTATCCCACTATTTTTGATTTTTTAAAAATATATTCTTTAGCTTTGTCTAATAGTTGTTTGTAAAATTCTTCACCCATTGTTTCAGTTTCAACTTCAAACGTGTCGCCTTCTTGTTCTATTGTTAAAACTCCAAAGCCTACATTTGCACTCCAACCAATATAAATTAAATCGTCCATTGGATGAATATAGTTTATTTTTATTTCATAGTCTTTCACCAGTTATCAACTCCTTAATACCAATGTGGTTTTCTTTCTAAAAATTTTCTATAAGCTTCACTAGGTGTTCCATATCCTCTTTTAATATAATCTAATCCCCATCTTACTTGTACTTTCCAATTAGTTCTATAATCTCTACCAAATTTAGCCATTTTGCTACAAGGTTTAGATTGTGGAATACCACAAGCATTTCCATTTACAGCGTATGGGTTCCAACTGCTCTCTCTATTCCATAATAAGACTAGATATTGATAATCTTGTTCGCTCCAGCCATAGTTTAATACTAATTGATGAGCATAAGATTGGATTTCTCCTACATTGTATCTAACTCTAGTAGTTTTTTTATAGGTCGTTTTCTTCTTATTTTTCGCCTTAACAACTTTCTTTTTCGCACTTTTAACTTTTTTCTTCTTTTGCGAAGTCTTTTTAACCACATTTTTAGCCTTTTTCTTGGCTTTTTTTATACTCTTAGCTATCTTTATATTACTTGTCTTATTTTTTGCGACAACTGGCTCGCTATATATTAACAAAACCCCCATAAGAATTATTAATATCTTTTTCATTTTTCTCCTCTAAAATAAATTCTCTTATAAACCTACTAGCGTATTGCTTACTTATCATACTTCTTTCAACTACGTTATACGTATAGGCTATATTTCTTACCTCATTAGCTATCATCGGTTCGAAGATTATATTCTCACTAGGCTTGGTATTGATAAACCAATATTGAGTCGGCTTTTTATAAGTATCACCTCGTATAGTTCTATCGTTATCTATCAGCGTAGGTTTTAGACTCCAATACCTAGTCAAGTAATGCTCCGATGAGTACGGATTTTCTATGATAAGAGGTATATTCCTATCTATACACACGATAGCTAGTTTAGTTATAAGTACATATAAGTGGTGTAACTCGCCGTGTAGTTTTATATTATATTCTAATTTCTTTTTGTCACTCCATTTAGCCATTTGCACGGCATTTCCCTGGAAGTGCATATATATTTGGTTTTCAAATCTAATACAAGGGAAGAAAGCAAGTAAGTAGTGCTTCCCCCCCCCGAACTTGTCGAACAAACTCGGTTTTTTGTCGTATGCCTTTTCTATTTCTTTGTATAAGTCTATGACGTAATCAGTTTCTCCAAAGTCATTGAGTATATCATAATCGTAAGCTTCATATCCTAGTTTTTTAAATTCATTTTTAAATGTACCACTTTGCTCGAAAAGGCAATGATACGTATATTTAGTCATTTTTAGTTTCTTCCTCTATATCCATTTCGAAGTCGTCGTCCTCGTCTGGTATTATTGCCATTAGACACATAACTACTACTCCGATGATTAAACCCGTCATTACTCCACTAAAGAACTCCATTACTTATCACCTCTCTTTTTATCTCTATCGTATGTATATTTAACATATCTAGACTTACTACCAAACCTATCAGTAAATTCTATCCACTCATTCTCTATAGGCATTCCATATTTATGCCTTAAGTTAAAGATTATAGCTGATAACCTTGTAGCTCCATACTCCTTTATAGCTTCCCAACTTGTTATATTCCCTTTTTCTTCTAAGTGCATTAATATAGCTTTTTGTTTACTCATTTTTAAACCTCATTTCTAATTATTTGATATATTTGTATATTCTCTTTGTAATTGACTCTCTATGAGCCTTATTTCTAGCTTTAAAGTATTGATAGCCTCCTGGTTTGCGTCATAAATTGCCTTTGCTACGTCCCGTTTAAACCTTGCTTCGGCTACTGAGGGTATACCATAACAAGTAAGTTGTATTACTCCTATAGCTTCGCCCTCGTTCCTTAGCTTTAATACTTCTTGTCTTAGAAGTATCTTATAGTCGTGTTCCATTTTAGCGTATTCCGAGCCAGTTTGACGTAGTTTTTTTAGCGACACGCTTAATTGGTCTAGCTTAGCTTGTAAATCGTTGTATAAGTCCATAAGCTACCTCTAAAATGGTAGTTCGAACTCATCGTCTTTATGTTCTTCCCCAAACTCTTTAAATAAATCGTCTGGGTTATCCTCTTTTACTTCTTGCTTAACTATATCTTTCTTACTATCTCTTATAACTTGCTCGGTAGTTTCGTATTCAGTACAAACCACGTAAGGTATAGTATGTTTGTCTTTACTTAAGTAGAAGCTTATCCAAGCTTTTTTTAAGTAAATCCTATCTCTATTTTTAGGAGGCTCACACTTAGCAAATTTCACGTCTATATATCCGTTCTGGTATGAGCCGTCTTGTACTTTCTTACTCATTTGGAGTCTATAGTATTTGACTCCGTTTATTTCCTTTTCGTATATGGTAAATTGTTTATCATCTTGTATATTCATACTTAGCCTCTTTTCTCTATTATTTCTTTTATTTGCTCGTCGCTTAACTCAGTAGTACGTTTTACTTTGTAGTATTCGCATATCTTATCTACGTCTAACCCTTTGTCTACTATGATTTCTTGAAGCTTCTTATCTAGTTCTAATCTATCGTCCCACTCGTCCTCGGTCTTTGGCGTTCTACCCGTAAGTAGTTCTATAGCCTTAAGCACTTCTTGATTATTTGAGTTATTTAGTAGCCAATCTATATACGGATTTTCTTCTTTAACTAATTCCAGAAGCAACTTGCCTTTATGTTTCCCGAAGTTTATAGTATACTTTTCAGCTTGTTCTTTAGTCATTTCGCTTAGGCTTGCTCCGTCATCGTCTTCGGTTGCTAACCCTAGAGCCATAAGTAAAGAGTATCTACGGCAATATGTTAAGCTAGAGCCATAAGCTTGCACGGGGTTATTAATACCACTTAGCCTAGCTTCTACTATTTGACAACCTCTATGCTTAGTTGTTTCCTCCCCTTTGGTTATATACGTTATTATGTAGTCTTTTTGATTAATCTCGTTTGTTTCTACTTCTTGGTAGTATCTTATATCGTTATCCTCACAATACTTATTTATATCGGCTAACTCGGTGTATTTATATCCGTAGCCCTCGCTTTTCTTAGCTATTGTACTTTTCATATCTCTATCCCCTCCATAGCTAGTTTGTCGTAATCGTCTTCGTCTAGAGTGCATTGTATAGCCTCTATCTTAGCTTTTAGCTTGTCATTTTCTTCTTTAAGTCTTTTTGCTTCTATCATTGTAGTAAGTTGTAAGCTATTTGCTTCTTCTGGTCTACTCATTAACTCGTCGTTTAACTCTTCTAGTTTCTCTTCGGCATACTCTCGGTTATCTTCGGTATCGTCTAGTGCGTCTAGAAGTGTATCTACGTCTATGTAGTATCGGTCATTTACTACAGCTATTTTGTAGTACCTACTATTTGCTTTTTCTAATTTCCTTATAAGTCTTAAGTATCTATCAGTTAGTTCTATCATCATAAATATTTCCTCATTTCTTTTTTGAATTTAAGTAAGTCTTCTCTCTTCTTCATCTTTTCGTCGTGAGCTTTTTGTTTTTCTTCGTCTTTAAAAACTCTACGATTACACCAACTACAAACTACACTTTCTAAGCTTGACCTTATAGATAAGCTATGACCACATTTACATTTGTAAGTGTTGCGTGTTCTTTCATTATGTATCTTTGCTATATTTTGCATAGCTCCATTACTATAGCTACTTAATTTCTCTACGGAGTAGACAACCATTTCTTACACTCCCTTTTCGTTCTTCCGTGGTATCTATCTATTGAGTAGTTTTTATGTACTTCCCAGACTATCCACGTATTTAAGCATTTATCTTTTTCTATATTAAATTTCATAAGTTTAATTCCTTCCTTAATTGCTCTAGTTCGTCTTCTGACATTTCCTCTTTAGTTACGTCTTGATTAAACCAACTAGGCTTGTCTTGTTTCTTATCAGTTTGTTCCCACGTTCTTATACAAGCTTTCCAATCTTTTATAGGTTTTCTAGATTTGCCTTGTACCCAACCATTAGCCTCGTAGTAGTTAAAGAACCTTTCACTATCTACGTTGTTATTTCTTTCTAAGCAATATTCTTTTATTTGCTCTAGAGTGGGTTTAACAAACCTCTTATTATCTATACTATTCTTATCTATACTATTCTCTTCTATACTGTGTATACATTTTGTATCCAAGTTGTATACATTGTTTAAATCAGTAGTAAGTAAAGCCTTTTCTTCTTTGTAGTTTGTAGGTGTTATTCTATCTTTTTGTAAGTAGTTATTTAACCTCCAATGTCTAATCACTATTACTCCACTTTCAAAAGGTATTATGTATTGCTTAGCTATAAGTATTTTTAAGTCATCTTCCTTATGCCCCGTCATACGTATTATTGATTTCCAATTATCTACAAAGCCGTCATCATCAGCGTTCATTGATAAGTGGAAATATAAATTTTGAGAACTATCTGGCATTTCTAAAAAATTGTCATTGTTAGTTATTGTTTTGTTAAACATTCTTCTTTGCGCCATTGTAGTCCACCTCAACATTGTGAATATTTGGAATTAACCCTAACATATAGTATTTATAATCTACCCATTTATTACATTCGTTCCATACATTAACAAATTCGGTAACAGCTTCTAACATAGCTATGTTTGACCCGTTACCACTTTCTACTACGGATTTCATTTTCACTTCTATACTATTAAAATACCTTAAATGTTCTAAAGCTCTATGATAATCTTGGTGTAATTTTTTAGGCAACATTACTAGGTTGTCAATATAGTTATGATTTCTATTCATATCAATATGGTGTATCTCATAGCCTTTAGGTATTTTTTTATGTATCGCTTTTTCGTATATGCTTCTATAACTCATATCTAGCCTCTTAAGTAATCTAAGCCTTTACCTATGATAACTACATTTACTAAGCTTGTTAGTACACCAAACCAAGTGTAAGTAGCTCCTAGCATTACTTGGATAAAATCTTTAGCTATTCCAACGCTAGCCCCTATCATAAGTATTAGTATTAGTAAGTTTTTATAGTTTATTTTTTTCATATTTCAATTTCCTTTCTTTTTGTGTTATAATTAAGTTGCTTATTTTTAAATAAGCATTTCGATTTCCTGGGGAGCTTTTTTAAGTTTCCCTTTTTTTTATTTGAATAATTCATAATAGTTTTTATTTAGAAGCTCGCATAGTGTTTCGACTTCACTTATAGTCCAATCAGTTCGCCCTTTTACTTTTCGGTAAACTGAATAAGGCTGTATCCCTAAAATATTAGCTAATTTTACATAAGTTATTTTGTTCTCTCGCATTACACTAACTAACTTAGGATACTTACTTTCTTTTACTATTGCCATTTCTTAACTCCTTTCTATAGGTACAAAAAAAGCTCAGGTTTTTAACCTAAGCTTTTTACTTTGTTTAATATATATTATGTAAACCGACTTAGATTAAACATAAGGGCTTTTTTTATTTCCCTATCACTATATACATTATAACATATTTGTTTAATAAGTCAATCACTTTATACCTTTTTTTTGCTCTTTACACTTAAATTTTTGTAGCCGATACTATCATTCGGAATAAAATAAGTAAAAAAAACAAACGTCCCATATCGCCACATATTCTAAAAAGTTTTCCTTTTAATTCATAAAAAAATCTACTTATTTTATAATTTCTTTTTTGTAACTTATTATATATATCTCTAGGGTAATAAATTCCTTTGTAGCAATATTTAATATCTATACATTCCCAACCATAAGAATTAATATACCCTACTCTATAATATAAATCATTGCTAACATATCTTTTTATGATTTCACCATTTTTCTTTTTATATGTTACTTCTATCATAATGTAAACTTAACCCCCTTTCGTGGCATTTATTCTATATATAAACCTTTTATTCGTCAAATTTATATTATAATAGTATTAGAAAAAGCGATATTTTGCTTGGAGGGTGGTTTATGAAAAAATGTACCCATTTAAAGCTTAAATTAAATGGTTTACTATATTGTAAGGTATTTGGTAAGGAAATACCAAAAACGTTTTGCTACGCTTGTAAAAATAAGGAATTTAAGCATAATAAACCTACTAAAAGAACTAAAGCTCTAGGGATAACTAAAAAGACTAAATTAGCCGTGTGGAAACGTGATAACCATAGGTGTATCTTTTGTGGTAAGTTAGTGCCGTGGAACAACGCTAACTCCCACTTTATCAAAAGGAGTCAAGGTGGCTTAGGTATAGAACGTAATATCCTTACTAATTGTGAAGAGTGTCACCATAAGTTTGATGATACACCAGAGCGTGAGGCTATGTGGGAACACGCTGAAAGATACTTGATGAGTAAATATAAGGATTTTAATTTAGACTCACTTACATATAAAAAGAACTAGGATAACCTAGTCTTTTTTTAATGATAGCACTCTACCTCTACCACCGAAACGAGCGTTGGCACTTTATAAGTACCATAGAAATAGATAGACCAATCACTTTACTCGTTAGGTCTATAAGTTTACTGCTTAAACACCACTGCCTAACAATACGGTAGAGAGGTGGCTTTCTCTCTTGTGATATTCACCATTTTCACTATCTATCTCTACGCTACCTATAAGGTAACGCTGGAATATCTAATTATTCTTCAAACATTATTACGTCCGTTTGCAAGACGTGGAGTATTTAGCTCCTCTAATAGTTATTCTTGGTACTCATTAGTACCTTAGAAATAGATATATACTCATACTAACTAAGCTAGTGCTTTCAAACTATATCTATCTCTAAGCTACCAGAGAGGAGAAATCTATAAGCCTCTCTTGAGCTTACAATGAAACATCAAACAAGAATTACGTAAGGTTAAAGGGGTTACGCCTTACACCTTAATTATACCATTTCTTATATGGAACCCAAAGAAAATGCAAAAAGAAAATAGAGCTTTTTACACTCTATTTACTTTATATATTTATTTGAACAATAATACCCTAGTACATTGTCCGTTATATTCCACCCGTTTTTTAGTCCGTGTGTTTCCATTTGAGTATTATACTTAGCCGTATAGACTATTCCACCTTTTACACTAGGTTGATTTCTTACGTTAAGTCCGTCTTTTGCTATCACCTTTTTAGTATGAGGTATCAAGTCTTTAGTTCCATTTGTACTTGTAGTTTGTCCGTCATATACGTTTAGATACTTAAGAGGGTCTACCCATTTAGCTAACAAGCCATATTTAAGCCCTTTACCTTTTTGGAGTCCGAAGTGTAGATGATTACCACTAACTTTACCTGTTCCACCCATAGAAGCTATCATTTGCCCCTTAGATACTCTAGTATTTAAGGTTACAAGTATACTCCCTTTTTTTAGGTGCCCGTATTCGCTAGTCATATTATACTTTTCGTGATATATACCTAACACGTAGCCACCACTACTTTGGTATTCTTTATATACAACGACTCCGTCCTCGCAAGCATATATAGGTTGATTAGCTCCTCCGTGTTTAGAGTCCCAACCAAAGTCTACGCCTTTATGGGTTAAGCTGAACTTGTTAAACTTTCCACTTTTATTTTTAACTATACCGATATAATTTGTAGGGCAACGCATTATTTACCACCCCACAACTTACCTTGTATAAGATAGGTACCTATAACGCCTTGTATTACGGCTATTATCTGGACTAATACCATAGCGTTAGGAATATCTACTCCGTCTATAGCGTTTATACCCACGATTAACATACTAATCATACCCAAAATATTAGTAGTATACTTAGCTATTTTCTTAACTTTCTTCATTTTCTTCCTCCTCTAAAGGTTCTATGTTGTCTACCTCTATTGGTTGTGTATTATTTTCTTGTGTATTTAATGTATTCCCTAAACTTAATGGATTTACCATACTTAGTGTACTATTTAAAGAGGTATTTTCTTGCCATTTCTTTAAAGCACTTGCACTAATAACGAATGGTAAATCATTATTTACTTGTGATATATTAGTTTGTCCGTCTTTACTCATAGCTTTTTCTAATAAGTTAAGTTGGTCTATTAAATTATTCATAGTTTTCACCTACTTTCGCATATTCCCATATATAACCTCCTACACTTTTTCTATTGCCATTACAACACATAGAAATATTGCCTTGATTAATTCCAAGTTCTAAAGAGGCTTGTCTGGTACTATTGAATATTTTGATGATATTTCCTAGTAAATCTTTTTGAATTACTTTTTTGCCACTTTTTAAACCTACTTGTCTAAATCTTTCTTTTTGTTTATCACTAATCTCTCTTAAACCTGTTCTATAAGCTTCTTTATTATTATGAGAATAAGTACACCATTCAAGATTATTTACGTTATTATTTAGCTTGTTTCCGTCTATATGGTTGATACAAGGATAATTGTTATCGTTATCAAGAAATGATAATGCCACTAATCTATGCACTGGTATATTGTGCATTTTCCCATTTTCCCATAAGCCTACTGCATTATACCCTTTTAAATCGTGTTGTTTTAATATCTTGCCTTTGTATAACACTTCTATATCTTGGTGTCCGTTCCATAGTGTTTTTTTTCTATCAACACTTCTTACGTTCCCAAAATTGCTTACTTCATAAATACCTTCAAAGTCTTTAATATCTTTCCATATTTCTTCCATATTACCCTCCTACATATCTTCTAAAGCTGTATTAACTGGTGTTGCTAGTACATAATATACTATTAAATTATGAGTAGTAAGCCATTCTTTAAATGTATTTAAAGTATAAGTATCGTCTTTTATTCTTATTCTTAACATTTGACCATCGGCTTGATTTGTTATTCCATTTTCATTTTTACTCCAAATATCATCAGGAGTAGTTGCTTCAAAATAATTACAAACAACTTGTCCAATCGTTGAAGAACTAGGGTTTATTATTAAATCATTTATAGGTGTTTGGTAATAAGGTCTAGTTGACCTTGTCCAATTCTCACTACCATTTAAAACAACTTTCCCTATCTCTTTATGTAAATACCACTTACCACTATCTTTATAGAAGTAGTCTTGATAGTTTCCTATTTTACATAGTTCTATTGGTGTTGTTCCGTATGGGGTGTATTTGTTAGCTTTAGAGCCTTTCTCTATCATCAAATAATCTTCATAATCAAAAGTTGCTCCCGTAGTGTTGTTATCACTAAACATACCTGTTATAGTTGCTTTTTGACTTAATGTAATTAGTGTATTACTGTAAGTATTACCATATATTACTTGTGTTGTATTATCCGCATATTTGATATTAAAATTATATCTATTAACTTTTTTATTTGTATATGAAAAGGTATATGTTCCACTTTCTAGTGGTATATTCAAATTACAAATTGAAAACCAATTTGTTGTAGTTGTTCCTGCTATTTTTAGTTTACCATTAGTAATTGTAGCTGTTATACCGTTAGTTGTTTTAGAGCCATTTGGTAATTGTAATAAATTCTCTACTGGTAAATCTATATTATAGGTATTACTATCAGTTCCACCTTGATTAGATATTGTAATTGTATTATCTCCACTTACTACATTTACTAGCTGAGGAAAATCTGGATTAGGTGAAGCAGTTCCACCGACAAAAGGCTCGTAATCCCCAGGTGTGCTCCCCTCTACCAACATTAATTTTACATTTTGGGCATTGACTGTTACTCCACTACCTACATAAAAAGAAAGTTTTATGTTGGTAAGAGTTCCGCTCGTGGCAATTGTATTATTTGCCGTTAAATACTTTTGTGCTCCGTCTTGGGCAAAAGGAATAGACATATTAAAATCAGTACCATTGTAAGGCTTTGAACTATAAAAATAATAGGTTTTTCCACTTTCTAACCCAATTTGCGAAGCTCCTGCCAATATTTGTATATTAGTATTAGCAGTCGCAGTTCCCGTTACGTTAAATGTACCATCACCATTATTAGTGTAGGTAATTCCGTTTGTTGTTCTCGTTGTAAGGTATTGGTCTTGGTGTAGCAAATTCTTTCCACTATAAGTAGTTTGAGAGGTATTACCTTTTAATGTACTTTTAATCTTACCCACTCTAGTATCGTTTAGTGTTAAGCTTGTACCCTCTCCACTTACTTGTGGCATACTATCGTATATATCGTCTAATACCATAGATATATTTTCTATATTTTTATTTACGTTAGTTAAGTCAGCTCCTAATCCTGCTAGTCCGTTATATGCGTTTGTAACGTGTTCTTCCATTGAGGAAATTCTTGAACTTATACTCATTCGCCAACACCCTCTCCAACGTCAAGATTTGTTAATATGCTTTCTATATCGCCGACTAATTCGTTAATAACGTCACAAGAATATGTATTACCACTACCACTAGAAACTTCATTTACTACGTTAGCATTTGTTACGTCAAAAGTAGTAGTTGTTCCATTAGTATAAGTAATAGTATAAGTATCTACATTAGAACTTGTACTTGTCTTAGTAACGCTTGATATTCCATTACCCGTAGGACCTGTTTGTCCCGTTGCTCCTGTATCACCTTTTGTACCTTTTTCAGCGATTAATTGCCAATAAGTTGTATTTGTTGGAGCATTTCCTTTGGTATTTTGTAAAGATACATAAGAACTACCCTCGTAAGTTACTACGTCGTTTTTTTCGTATTGTGTACTTGAGCTATAAGCTCCTTTTGATAAGTAAGCTACCTTACCTAAGTCTTGAGTTATTGTTGCCATATTACACCTCTATTCTTTCTATTAAATGTCCGTTATCATTTAAAATAAAATCTATGTTTTCTAAATCCGACTCGCTATACATTATTAAGTGAGCTTGATTATTTATATCTAATATTGGGAAGTTAGCGTCGCCTCTATCTCCTTTTTCGCCTTTAAGATTTTCAAAGGCAAAGTTAAAAATTCTATCGCTTTCAGTACCTCCCATAGTTACGTCTACACTAGGTACTCCAGACTCGTTATTAATAGTCGCTGTTGCTCCACTAATAACGGCATTTTTACCTTGATAGATAGTAGCTTCGTGTTCTACTCCGTCCCTATCGGTAAAGGTAACGTCATATTGCCCTTGTCCGTCTACTACTTCTACGTTTACTTTCTCAGCTCCACTTGTAGCAACTTCGCACTCCTGGATAGCTTCGTCTACGTCGGCTCTCATTTGGTCTACGTCAGCTTGCCACTCGCCCATTTTGTCTTGATACTGACTCATTACTAAATTGGCATTTTGTAACCAATTCTCTATTGTAGTAGGCATATCACCCTCGCCGATTTCTAGGCATTCGTCTAAAGTAATATCGGCTTGTTTTGAGTGCCATACCATATCATCGTTTACAATTTCTATTTGGATAGTATAGTTTAATTCGCTAGCTACATATTGAGTTACCTCTAAGTCGTATGATTTCTCTTCTTGATTTATAGTAAGAGGAAAAGCTACAAGCTCGCCGTTACTATCGGTTAAAGTAGTAAGGAGTGTAGCTGTTCCCACGATAAAATCGTCAAAAGTAAATCTAAGTAAGTCTACGTCATTGTCGGTTTTAACTCCTAGCCCCAAATTAGAGCTAGTAGTCATCTCCATTACTCTGGAGTCTTTATATACGTTTATTATTTTTATCATATATTCCCTCCTATTTCTTAACGCCTAGTTTGTATAAGCAATAAGCTAATACAGCGTAAAATATATAATCTATAAGTTTGTCCCATTTCATACCCTTTTTATCGGTTTCGGTACTTATCTTTTCTTTAATACCCGTAACCTCGGCTTCTACGTTATTTAGTGTAGTTTCCATTTTAGCCATTATTACGTATATCTTCTCGAGCTTGCCTATTCTTTCTTCGTGGTTTTTAAATTTCTCTTCGTGATTTCTAAACTTTTCTTCGATTAAATCATCGCTCATAAAATCACTCCTAGTCCGTTGTCTTTGTATATTCAAGTATTAACGTATATGGTTTGTTTTTAAATTCTATAGTGTTATTAAAGTAAATGTACGTATCGCTTAGTCTTAATGAAATATATTGCGTAGAAGAAAAGTACAATGGTATAGTCCAATATTGGTTCGATATAGTAAATGCAAACCCTTTGTGAGAAATAAATTTATCTACATTACTTATTCCGTGTGCTATTGATTGTGTGTTCCCACTATCATTCGTTAAAGTTCCCGTAAAGACTTTTCTATATAATGGTTTTCCGTCAATCCAAGTCCCTACCACTTCTTCAGTGGTTGAATAACTCGTACTATTATTTATTGCTTCTTTTATTTCGTTCATATCGCTATCGGTAACTTTGTTTACGTCTGGGATACTTGGTTGTGTACCCATAGCTTGTTTATCAGCATAAGTTATTAAAGCCATATATCATCACCCTTTCTAAACTACGTGTACGTCTTGAGTAATCACGTAGTATTTATTATTTTCTAAATTTAAGTTAGATATAGTTTGATAAGTTGTAGCTTCGTCGTTGCTTATTATCTCTATCTTTTGGATATTAGTATCACTAGGAACGTGGACTCCTATTGAGTAAGTACACACTCCGTTATTAATGGTATTACTAGCACTTGTTACATAAGAAGTATCATCGTCATAAGTTACACGTATTTTAGAAGCTTTAGCGTTTTCATAGTCCAATACTTTGCTAACGCTTTGATTTAATCTAACGGCTCCTGGCATATTATTTGTAACCATATCAGTATTTTCGTTTGTCATCTTCATAGCGTTTATGAAGTTAATGTATAAGTCTTCATACACATTTTTACTTAAAGCTTGAGTATTCTCTACAAGCTCGTAGTTTGTTTCTCCATATAAGCTTTGTTTTGCGATAGTAGTATCGTTAAGTAAGTTATATGGTACATTTAGCGTCGCCATAGTTTGGTTATTATAGACTTTAAGATTGTATAGATTTCTCGCAAAAAGTAAACTATTATCCGAGTTAAAGAGTAAGCCTTGCCTGGGTATTAGTTCTTTTCTATCTTCGTATTTTTCTCCGTTATAGTTAAAGCCATTATATATAGCCTTATTATTAAGTATGTATCTTACATTATCATTCGAGTAAATAACACTAAAATTGAATAAATTATAAGTATTAAAAGCTCCTATCCTTGCTATGTTTAAGTTAGTCCACTTAGCTGTTTGCTCCGTATCAGTAAGATAGTTAATTTTATTTTCATCAGCTAAAAGGTTAAAATATATTTTTAAGTTGCCGTTAGAGTCTATAGGCAAACCTACATACATTAGCAAAACATTATCTAATACAAGTCCTTTACCGACACTAGGATAGCTAGTAGACAAAGGCAAATCTATATCGGACTCTTTTTCGAAAAGTTCTTTAACCTCGCTACCTTTTATTAAATAAGTCGCTACTTTTGCTCTATATTGGTCTACTCCACCAGAAGTACCACTTTTATATCTACCATTTAGTATCATATAGAAGCTTCCATAGTAGTTAGCTAGTAATGTTATTGTGAAGCTGTTATTATCGGCAATAGGTGAATGATAGTAGTTAGCCATAATGTCCGATAAGACTGTATCGTATGTAGGGTTGTTACTTCCTATAGCTATACCTCGGCTTATTTCCCAATCGTCAGTTATTCGCTCCGTGCCTATATACTCGGCTACAGGTTGGTCGTTAGTATCAAAGTAAATATTGCCTATATCTACGTTACCATTACTAAATATCAAGTCTGGTAATCTAGTCCACGTATTCTCGGCTCCGACATTTATTTGGAATAAACTAGGCATAATTAAAGAGCCCGTTCCCTCTTGAAGTGCAAAATAGTAAGTCGCACTTTGAGTTGATTTCGCTAGGAAAGTTTCGTACTGAGGGTTTATATCATCGCCTGCACTATAACCTTGTACGTAGTAGCTATTTCTTAAGATAACTTGGTAATCGTTATATCCTTTAGGTATTTCGCTTATGTTATTCAAAAGAATTATTCTATATATTCTAGTATCATTTACTTCGATATAATCTAAGCCGTAAGCGTTTCCTACTTCGTCTATTTCTATATTAAGTATATTCCCTAAAGAAGTACCACTTGAGAATGTAGTAAAAGTTTTAAGCACGTCCATATTTTCATCTACTAGGGTTATTTGGCTACCTAGTCTTTGATAGTATAGAACTTTTCCGTTATAATTTCCGTTGCCGTCTTTACAACGTACTTGGTAGTAAGGTATAAGCCCGTACTCATACTCTTTTTGAGTTGTTTCTACATATAAAGGATTGGCACTTTCTACTTGTTCCGTCATATTACCCGTTAGATATTCTAACAAGTTAGCTTTATAGTCGTTTGTCATATAATCACCTATTCTATAATAGTTTCTATTACGCTATTTAAAGCGTTGCTAGTTGGATAAGTTTTGTCTACTTCTACTTCTTGTATTTGTAGGTTATCCCATACAATATTAGCTATGTTTTCTATATCTATGTTTCTATTGATATACTCACCCTCGCCAATATTACCTTGAGTCTTATTACGTTGGTTATCAAACCAATTTATAGCTTTTTCGCTATTAAATGAGCTTGATAGTTCGTAAGTATAGAATATATCCCAAGTATTATTTCCTATAGATAAGATAGATATTTCTTTACTCTTAACTAAATACTCTTTTGTAAGATTACCTATAGGAGCTTCAAAGTTTACTACTTGTCCTACTTCATATAAGTTATTATTGTGAGTAGTTAAAGTTAAGATAACCTCAGCTTCACCTTTGTACTTTAAGTAAGTGGAACCCACATTAATTAGCTCGTCACTATTAGTTACGTCGTTTCTTTCTTCATACCTTGATATAACTCCATTTACACCTAGCTGAGTAGACACTCGGTCTATTTCATCGGCATTAGAGATTATCTCTCTACCATTGATTATAGGTGTGTACTCTATTTGGATAATACTTCCAGAAGCTAAAATACTATTGGAGCTATTTTGTGAAAAAGTAGACTCTCCTACTTTATAGTAAAAGTCGGCATATACTCCGTTGTCCTTTTCGTAGTTATTAGCTATCGTTTTACTGACTCCATTTACTGATATGCTTGATACACTACCTATCCTATCGGCTGTTATATAGTCTTGTGAGTAGCCATTAGCTACAAACTTTTCTATATAATTTACGTCGCCATACATTTGACTAGATAACATTATTTGCTTATTTCGATAGTCGTAAGTTCCATATTTGAACTTTAAGTCTACTAAATCGTTATTTTCAGCCCACTCTTTTGTATACTCTATAGTAGTACCTCTAGGCATTAGTGTAGGGTCGTAAAAATCTATCGCTAGTGTAGTATCATCTATAACACGTGTTTGCCACTTAGAACCACTTATCTCGGCTAAGTATTGGAACACGTCATAAGCTGTTTTATTAAGTGTAGAATAAGCTCCTATTATGTCATTACCATTAAGGATATTAACATTACCTATTACAAAGCCATATTTCGAAACGGAGTCAACTACCATTTGTATAGCCTCGTTTATAGTCTTATTGGAGATAACAAAGTCTAATGTATCTCCCTCACTTAATAGAGTCTTGTAAGATAGTATTTGTATAGAGCAATATTTAGGCTCTCTAGGGTTTAAACTAATGTCGGAGGTATTCTTGACTATACCACTAAAGATTAACTCGCTAGAGCCGTTTTCTATACGTTCTATGGTACATTTAGAATAATCTTGAGGATAATAAAATCTACTTACATAGTCTTTATCATCTTCCCAACTTTTTGGATAGCAATTATTTAAGATAGTAGAAGAGGCTGATAGCATTTCTTCTTTTATAACGATATTCTTATCACTTACTACCTCTTCATTACCTATCATCATTTTTAACATACTAATAACCTCCTACGTAGTTATAGTCATTTTTAGCCCCACCAGAGAATGTTTTAACACTATTGACTAATTGCCCTAGTGAGTCCATTTCCATTGAGTTATGGATAGTTACATTAGCCGTAGGAGTAGGAGTTGTCATACTTCCTATAGAACCATTAGTAAATGGGTTAAATGTAGCACTCACGGACTTATCAATCTCTTTTTGCATTCCGTCAAGTCCCTCTACATATCCCTCGGCTGAGTATTTACCGACAATAGCGAATTGTTTACTAGGTGAATTTATACCTAGCACCTTTTTAAGTCCCCCTAGTATAGCTTTCCCCATACCTTTGACCTTGTCTATAACCCAATCTTTCATTTTGGATAAGCCTCCCCACAAGCCTTTACCAATATTAGAACCTATATCCGTCATACCTTTTACCATTCCGCTAAATGTCTTTTTAACGCCACTCCATACACTTGCTATTACGGAACCTATCTTTTTAAAGGCGCTTACTATACTATTTATTCCAGACATTACGCTAGAAACTACTAATACGAATTTAGCTTTTATACCATTCCATAAAGCTATCCAAAAGTTGCGAAAGCCCTCGCAATTATTCCAAAGTAAAGCAATAGTTGCTATTAAAGCGACTATCAAGCCAACTACTACTCCTATAGGATTGGCTGACATTACAACACTTAAAGCCATAAATGCTGTCTTAACACCATTTATTATGCCTATAACAGCTCCTATTGTTTTGAATGTAGCTATAAACGCTACTAAAGGTGTCATTATTGCTCCTATTATTTCTTTATTTTGAACTAACCACGAAAATATTTGAGATACATAAGGTATAACAAAAGCTATTCCTGTTCCTAAAGTAGAGAATACTTTTTCGCCTGTTTTTCCTATTGTAGACAATACACCACTTATACCGCCATACTTAGCTAGTGCTTCATCTACTTTTGTAATAATATCAGCAACTCCTCTAACAAAGGCATTTTTCATATTTTTTACTGAGGTTGCAATACCACCCGTAGAACCTCTAGCTTGTTCCTCAAAACTTGCAAACCCATTAACTCCCTCTTCATTTAATTGTTTAATGGTTTCAATCATTCTTTGGAACTCAGCCTCGCCACCTTTTTCCCTTACAGCTTCGCCTAAATCGGCTGCGTTGACATATCCCATAGCTTGAGCGACTTGTTTTAATTGAGCTGGCATTGCCGTCATCAAAGTTCGCCACTCCATCATATCTGGTTTACCTTTGGCGTAAGCTTGAGATAATTGTTCTAAGGCTGTAGCTTGAGTTTGTGCGTTTGCACCTCCAGCTAGTATTGCGTTATTTACAGCTAAGAATATTTTAGTAGACTCAGCTACGTCGCCGTTCGCACTTGTAAATCTTTGAACAGCCATAGCTCCCTCGTCTAACATTGTAGGTAAACCTACTAACTTGTCACTCATAAGGGCTATAGATTTTTCAGCTTCTTTTGACTCTATACCTAAGTTTTTCATTACTTTAGGAAAGTTATTCATAATATCTACTCTAGAGATAGCCGAGTCCATATTACCCGTTATCATACTAAGAGTTTTATTAAACGCTTGACTTGCAATATTACCCAAAGCGATAGCTTTAGTTAAGTCCCCAAAGGAATTACCTATCTTCTTTGTGGCGTTATCCATTTGTGATGAGTCAGCCGTAAACTTTGTTAGAACTTCAGCTCCTTGCATATTGTCACTTCCTTTCTAATAAAAAACGGTAGGAAGGTTTATTCCCTCCTACCTAAAAGGATACTAAGAACTTGTTACTACTGTTCCCTTTCCTTGTAAGCTGATTTCGTAGCTAAACTCGGCTTCGTCTTCAGCATTACCTCCTAAGTCACTTAATTTGATAACTACAGGAGCTTGATATTTTGTATAAGTCATTGTTGAGTTTGATACTCCACTTAATAACTCGAATTGAATAACATCTCTAAACTGAGATATTTCTCCGTTAGTAATAAATGAGTGTATTTTACTTAACAATGTCATATTAGCTGTATTATTAAGGTCTAACTTCATAGTACCACTTATAGTAAGAGTACCACCAGTTAAGATAGTTCTTTGTATAGCGTCACACCATACGTAGAATGTTTTTTCTTCCCAATCGGTTTCTAGACTAATTTCGCTAGAAGTACAAGCTTCTGTAAAAGTTGGACTTGATGAAGTACCCGTATTGAATGCTAAGCCCTTAATAAACTCTCTATTATTAATGAACCAATTATTCACTCTTAATCCTCCTTATCAATTCTATTTACAATACATTGAAAAGTCATTGTATAACTTACACGCCTTATATCATAGTATTGTATTGTTCTTGGATTGCTATATTGTTTAATTAATATTTGCCATTTTTGACCTTGAAAATCTATATAATTATTATGTCCTATTAAGTCATCTATTTTGGTACTTGTCTTATACTCTTCTTCGATACTATCACCGAATATCTCTACATTAAAGTAACTATATAGTGGGTTGTCATTATCAAAGAATACTATCTTTTGTCCTGACGTTTCTTGCACTACTATAACTTTGGTGTCGTTATCGTTTGTACTATACTCAGCTTTTATCTTAAAACCACTTATTATAGAGTTTAAGAATTGTATAAGAACTAGGTTTTTATTACGTCTATCGGTTTCCGTCATCTTAACTCACTTTCTGCATTCTTTAAGGCTATTTGTACTAACTCGGTACTATGCTTGGAAAAGGCACCTATATACCATTGAGGTAATGTGTTAGGGTTAGTCCAATTAGTATTGTCGCCCATTTTCCACACTCTAGGAGCATAACTTACTCCTACAGCCCCCAACTCGTATGTAGCATTAGAACCTCTTACTCCCATAGCCATAGAGCCTTGATTTAAAGCTCCCGTTTTGTATGGGAAGTAATGAGCCGAGTTAGTAAAATCTAAAGTTGCTCTAGCTAAGCCGTATACAACTTTATCTTCCCATTTTTTTATTTGCTCTACGGGTAAGTCTTTAACTATCTCAACTTTAACTGAGTAACTCATTTTACCAACAACCCTATATTAGCTATCTTATTCCATATCCAATTATCTTGGACTTCTAAGACAACGTACTTTCTACCATTAAAGATAACCTCGTCGCCCTCTCTAACGTCTACTTTATTTTTAACAATGAAGTAGCCTTTAGCTTCTGGTGTAGTATAGACTCCAAACCTTACGGCTTGGTCTACATTATAAGGACATACTTTAATAGGTACTTCTCTTTTGTCTTGGTCGTCATATACTGAACTCTCACCTCTATTATTTTGGATAAGAGTTGCTTTCATTCCGTTTACGTTAAACATTAGAATGGTATATTAAGCCCCATATTTTGATTAATTGGATTGCCTCTATATAAATACCCGTTATTAGCAAGTATTCTTAAAGCTAGAGTTGAATAATCAGTTCTAAGGTCGCTAGTCATATTACCAGAAGAGATACTACCTCTATTATCTAATAAAGGCATATCGTACTCTAATAAAAACCTTAATTGTTCCATACTAGCCTCTTTAATAGGATAAGGAGCCGTTGTTGGAGTCCAAGTATTATCTCTATAGCGAAGTCCTACTTGGGAGTAAATCATTTCCGAAACGGCTTCTATTTTCCATAAGTCCTCTCTATCTAATGTGATATGAGGGTATTTAGTTTCAAAGTCATTTTTTGTAAAGAAAGTCATAAACTGACCTCCTTTCTACTAAGCACTTAATTTTTCGCTTGTTAATTTGATGATAGCTTCTGGTCTAACTACTTCAGCCCCAAACATTTGATTTCCCTCTAATACGAAGTAATTTGGATAACCTGGGTAATTACCATTCCATAAATTGAAGCCGTCAAAGAATGAGTCACCAACTACAGCTATTGAGTTGAAGAAATATCCTTTAACTGTTTCACTATGTCCGTCTACACTTGGGTTGATATAGTTGTCATTGATAGGGAATATTTCTACTCCGTAAGCTCTAGCAATTTCGCCTCTATCTACACCCTCTACGCCAGCCATAGTTTCATATTTAAGAATTGAAGTCAAAGCTGATACTAAAGCTCCGTATTCAGTAGCTCCTAAACCAAGTCTATATCCGTCTAATACGTCTTTATTGAATAAGTTTGCTTTCAATGCGTTAAGAGCGTCAATATAACCTTGTTGGTTAGCTGGAGCCCATTGATATGAGAAGAATACGTCTTCTTTTAATTTTTTATATCCGTAAGTATCAATTTGTTTAGCGATTGCACTATTTTTTTGGTTAGAAGCGTCTTCTACTACATTGATTATATTAGAACCTGTTAAAAGCATTGGTATTCTTATAGAGTAGTCCATAGGTAACTCAGTTAAGTCTACTTTAGTTGGCGTATAAGTTGTTAGTGTAGGGTCTAATCTAGTAGCTATTTCAGCTCCTTGTCTAACATTAATTGTAACTGGATTTGATTTAATAACTTCTATCATTGGAGCTCCAGTTTGTCTTATTTCTCCAATATAGTTTTCATTCAAGAATTTGTAGAATGTACTTTCATATAGGATTGAAAAGTATACTCTTTTAACAAATGCTTGTAAGTCTAATCCTACTGGTGTGTAATTCATTTTTATTCCTCTTTTCTATTTTAATATGTCTTTTAAGTGTGTTTTTCTTGTAATGTTGATTTCGTGGTTTTCTACTTGAGCTTGTCCTAAAGGTTGCTCGTTAGGTACATCTACTACTTCTTTTTTAGGGAAGTATGTAGCTCCAAACTTATCTTTAATAAGCCCTATAGCCTTTGAGTCGTCGGTTTCTTCTGCGAACATACTAGAGCGTAGATTAGCCACCTCGTCTAGTTTGTCACTTGGGAAGCCCTCTTTCATTAGTGACATTCTTAAGTTCAAACCACTAATAGTCTTAGTATGGTCGGTATCTCGTTCTTGTAAAGAGTTGTAACTTTTTTCTAACTCGTTATACTTGTTTTCAAGTTCTACGTATTTTGAAGTGCTTTCTTTAGAGTTGTTACTTATTGCTTCTTTTATAGCTTGCTCTTTATCGGACTCCAATACATAACCTTTCCTAATATCTTTTTCCAACTTTTCAAGGTTAAAATCCTCATTGGATAGTTGAATATCCTTGTTTGTAAGATATTTACTAATATCCATACATTTTTTCCTCCATTCTAGAACTGGAAGTGCATTTTTGGTACCAACTTAAAGTTTTAAGACATTCAAGCCTCTGGTCTAGCGATTAATCGCCTTTACTTGCTTTTTTAAGGACTCCGTAGGTAGCTTTCCTACTTCATCTCTTATAGCTTTATTTAGTTTGCTTATTCTAGCTTTTATCTTATCTACTTGTCCCTCATTACCTATCGACTTGGCTATTTTTAAGTCAGTTTTTAGGTTTGTACGGCTTAGGGTAAGTGAGTTTACTTTTTGTCTTATTTTGTATTGCTCGTCTACCTCTTGGCGTATCATTGACTCTCTACTTATTTGTGTAGGGCTCCAATATATCGACAAAGTACATTTACAATTTGGGTGTAGTACGTCGCCTACTTGCTCCTCAGCTTTTATCCCTATAATGTTTTCTACTTGCCACGCCGTTAAAACTCTATTTTGATATTCGTAACAATACAAACAACTAAAAGGGTGATACGGAATTATAAACTCACTCTTTCCTAGTTTTTCACTATCAGCTAGTGTTTGGTTCCACCCAGAGCGAGTTAAGTCTACGTTATGTACCATAGCTAAGTAAGTAGACAACTTTACATAGTGAGCTAACATACCATTTTTATGGTAGTAGGCTACTACTTGATTAACTTGTTTATCGTACTTGCTTAACTTCTTAGTTAGATACTCTTCTTTATCCATATTTTTTATGGAGTTATGAGCGACTCCGTAGTTTGTTACTACGTTCTTTTTAAATCGTTTCTCAAACATTTGGAAGTCGCTTTCTGGTGTTAATTTGAAATACTCGTCATCAAACGTCCACCCTAACGTTTCTAGATATTCTTTATTCTTAAAACGCCCTATATTAATAGCTTGCTCTACGTTATTGTTATGTACTAACTCTCTTAACTCAGCTATTTGCTTATCCATAAATCTATGGTCTACTTTGTCCCATATCTTCCCTACTTCTTTTTCAAAGAACTCTTTTGATTTCCCCTCTTCTAGACATTTGAAGTACAACTCCTTTGTCTTATTCATCATTTTTGTATATCGTACATTTACTAGGTATACGTTCTTATCTATCAACTCGCTAGATTTCTTCGTACTCAACTCTTAACGCTTCTCTTTCTTTTTCATATAGGTTGTTATAGGTTTCTTCATCTATAGGCTCATCTATAAGTTTGTTAAGGATAGGAGTAATAATCTTAGAACGTACTTCGTAAGGAACAGCCGTTGTCCTTTGTATAGCTCCTAGCACTTGTAACTTTTTCATATCGTCAAACCTTTCGTTACTTCCATAGTCCCACACTAGGTCGCTAGGGATAATATTTTCGGTTATTTTAAGGCTTTGTTGTAGCTTTACGATATTTTCTATTAAATTGTTTATTTGTGGCTCTATTTGTTTCTTAATAGCCTCTATAGTCATATCCGTAAGGTTAGCGTTTAACTCTATATTAGCTACATTTTGGTATGAGTCTTTTTCATATCCGAAAGTGGCTGGGCTTAAGTTAGCTAATTGTATGACTTGGTAATCACAAAACTTAAATGACTCTATATACTTATCGGTTCTTATATCACCTTGTAAGAACTCGAAGACTTGGTGTTCTTTATCTCCTGGAAGTAATGTAAAATAGTCTTCCATACTATTAACCGATAAGGTTTGGATTTCGTACATATTACTTCTAGGTTGCCAACTACTTGTAATATCGCCCGTTTGATAATGTTGACTTGTAACTATCCTAGTCTTTGTTTTTTCTATCTCATCAGCTAGAGTATTAAATATATGCATTTCTTCGTTTAAGAACTTTTCGCTATCCTTAAAGAAGTCTTGCCCTATATCTATATTGATAATTGGGTGATATGGCAAGTTATAGAAAGATTTAAGAGAAGAACCCGTCAATTTATTAAACTTACCTATGTCTATCTTTAACCACTCGTTCTTGTTTTTAACTTTTTCGTAAGCTTGATACTTTATAGTAGCCGTTCCGTCGTCCTTTAACTCTATATGTCTTTCCAAAGAGTATTTGTTATCTTCGCTATCAAAGTCTTGAATAATATCACAGCTTATGACTCTATCGAACTTCTGGACTAAGTTATGTATCATACACTTAGGTATACATTCTAGATAAACCTTATTATCAAACTTATGTATATATATAAAACTTTCTCTATCGTATACAGCTTCTTCTAAAGCTTGCCCTAGTGTTGGCATTAGCCAATTAATATCTAAGCCCTCCGTTTGTGTAACTAAGTCACTACCGAATAATTGGTTACGGATATATGTACCTATCTTTTTAGCACTTGGAGCTAGTACATATTTGTACTCGTCCTTTATATTAGGTATTCCGTTTGTATATCCTGGTATAGTTACCTTTGTCTTAATTTGTATAAACGGAGCTTTTAGAAGTTCGCTAGCTCTTAATTTTCCATTCATTCTACCTCAACTCCTACTTCGTCTATTACGCCCCAATAGGTTATCTTCTTTATCTCATCAGTTTTAAGTAGTCTAACAGGTACTACCATACGACTTACTATAAACTTACCGAACTTATCTTTATGCCCTACTATGGTTATGTAAATAGGCTTATTTTGAAAATCCTCATTTCTTAGTTTGATTTTCTTAATCAATACTCCGTCATAGAATAGGTAGAGTTTCCACTTTTTAGTATCGTGTATCTTCTGAAGTATCTTCTTAAACATAAAAAAACACAACCTTTCTAGGCTGTGCTTCTAAATGCGAGTCAATAACTCCAAAATTGCACTTCTTTTTCTAATTACATTATAACACCTATTTATTTGTCTACAATTATTTATTTTTAGAAACATTCTCTATAAACGTATAATGTGTCAAGTAAATGTCATATACTTCAACTTCCTTGCATATCCTACAAGGTACAGTTACTCGTAAAGGTACTAATTGCTCTATACCGATATCCTTTAAGTTTTTGACGTAGCTTTCTATATCTACCTCACATAGAAACCTATGGCTCTTTTTACATTTTAGTATCATACTATAGGGCACCTACCACTATCTACAAACTCTCTTATGATATATCTAGTAGCGTCTATACTATGGTCTAGTTCTTTCTTGTAGCAATTTATACCACTATTAGCACTTTTAACTCTATCATATTGGTAAGAGTCAAACTCTAATAAGCTTCTATCTACTACGTCCTCTTCGTATCTTCCGTCTGGTAAGATATATCTAATGCTAGGTTCTTCTAGTATATAGAATATCTCCTTATCTAGTAATGATTGTAAGTGTTGGACTCCCTCATCTACTGACCCACTACCTTTACGTGATAAAGTGTGTTTTATTCCGTCGGTTATTAATCTATTATCAAAATGGGAAGCCTCGGAGTCTATCACTATATCCGTTATAGGTATGTTAGGATATTTATCCTTTAGAAGTAGTATAAACATTTTAAGCTCTTTAGAGTAATACTCCGTAGTAGGGTTATCTCCCTCTTTTTTACTATCGTGATAGTAGCATTGGAGCCTTACTAGAACCCAACGCCTATCGCTTTGTCTAAAACATAAGGCTATAGGTACAAACGTAGTAGGATTTACACTACCATAGTCTATACCGATACCGATTTCACGTATTACTAAGCCGTCCATAGACTTTATCTTGTTTATCTTATTAAATACTTTACCCTCAGCTATTACCCACTTATTGAATACTTTTTGTTCTCTTAGTGTACCCGTAAATGAGTGGCAAGCTTGTCGTATCTTTTCCTCAGTATCTAATACGGGGTTATCGTAAGGAAAAAAGACATACTTCTTACTATCTTTTCCGTCTATGTATTTTACCTTATAAGGGTGGTTATCATTACCCTCTACGTTATATGAGTCTATTCTTTTATAGTATGGGTGCCCACTATAACTCATCATACGCCCTGGTATTTCGTCAAAGCTTTCTTGTAAGGTATTACTTGAGTATATTCTTGCCGACTCATCTACCCAAACAAAGATAAGAGGTTTACCTAGTATCCTATTAAATGATAGGTTTGTATTAAAACCAAAGAAATAAAACCTCATTCCATATATATCTAAATACTTATCTTGTTGTCCGTATTTTAGGACATACTCTTTACCATTAGTAAAGTGATACTCATTAGCGAGTATTTTCTCTAAAGGCTCTATTATATTAGACTTGATAGTGTCAGTAGTCCACCCAATTATAGCCCCATAGTAATCTCGAGGCACGTAATCTTTATTTTTTCGTTGCTCTTGCTCGTATTTTTGCAACTCTTTAGCATATTGAATAAAAGAAAAGTCTATACAATGGGTCTTACCACTTTGTGTAGAACCTAGTACGCTTATTTCAGGGATAAAGGGACTTATTATATCGTTATAGAGTGCTATTTGTTTCTTCGATAGTATCATCAGCTACCTCTTTAGTAGCTTTTTCTTTTTCTATCTCTTTTATCTTTTTGTTTATCTTGCTTACTTTCTTTATCTTTTCTACTTCACAATCACAATCGTTATTGTTTAGTATAAGTTCGTTTTTTTCGTACTTTAACTTTTCCTCTTCTGATAGTATTACACTATTACTACCTTTTAGTAAGTATTTGTCACCTACTTTGATAAATTCCATACTTAATACTCCTCTCATAAAATCGTCTATCATATAGTCGTTTCTTCTATTCAATTCTTCTAAGTTAATTCTTTTCATACATAACCTTTTCTAGATTACTATTGTCTACTATGCGTATTTCTATATCTGGTGTTTCTCTTACATTATCTATGTTATCCATTTCGCCTAGTAGCTTAGCTATAGTTTTATAAGCCTCGGGGTTACCACCTTTACTTTTATCTATCGCATTAGCTATCAAACCTAAATGTACTAAGTCGCCATATAGCCTACCTTTTTTATCGGTACTATTAAGCAACTCTTCAAGTCTTTTTTTCATCGTAGCTTTTTCTTGCCTTGCTTTTCCGCTTGCTTTACCACCACTTACGGCTATTTTACGCTGTTCTTCTGGTGTTCGATTGTCAAATTGATACTTTACTATATCTTCTTTAGCCACCATATATCACCCTCTTTATAATAAAAAAACTAACTATTTCTAGTTAGTGTATAATCAATGGAGCGATAAGGTCGGAGTTGAACCGCCACCACCTACAATGTAGGTATTCTTACGTTAAACTACTACCGCATTACTAACTTAATTATACACCACTATTTATCGGCTTGTCACTTTTTTATGTCTTTCGGCTTGTGTAATCTTTACACCTTTATACATACCCGCCCCCATTTCGTCTATTTTACTAAATGGTAAAATAGGCACGGTCAAATCTTTTTCTTTATCTTTGTCTAGAAAATATATATATTTTAATTGTTTGCCCTTTAGTTTTTCCCCTTTTAAAATTTCTTCCATATACTTTTTAGGGTTTGTATATCCTAACTTTAGCATTTCTTTTCTTTTGGAACTATAGTGTCCACCTTGTAAAGCCATTAAGTGCATTTTTTCCCCATTTGGTAATAAATATAATTGCTCGCTATCGCTTATACTTATCAGTTTAAATCCACTAGCTCTATAAATTGTGCCGTCACCACATTGAGTTCCGTCAGCATAACTTATTACCCACTTAATTTGAGGGGCGTTATGTTTAATTAATTTTAAACATATAGATATAAACCTACTCTCTGTATTTTTAGGAGTGTTGTCGATACATACAAGCCTATTTAATTCTAGAAAACTATTCCACCCACTATTTTTGACGAGATTTATTTGTAGATATTTGTTTATCGGTCTACCCCATTGTGCCACCCCTACCAACTTGTCATCAATAAAAGCACCGAAGTTTATAACACTTGTCGAGGCGACTTTATGCGAATAATGTCTCTTTTTAACAAATTCATTAGCTATTTTAGGAGGTATAACTCTTACTATTATTTCTTTTGCTTTTCCCATTCTCTACACACCGCATATAATGCATTCCCGTTTTCGTTATCATTATTAAAATTGTCGTATTGCTTTGTTATTTTTTCTTCCTTAGCTATTTTTATTATTTGTTTTATCTCTTCGGCTTGTTCGTTAGATAATGTAAAAGTCACTTGCATAAATGGAGATTTTTCTCCGTCTGGTAGACTAAAGTCAGTACCAAACATGTCGCTATCTACGTCTATACTATCAAAGCCGAACTCCGACATATCTATATCTATTTCGGCTATCTCACTATCTAATATGTTAAAGTCAAAATCGCTATTCATAGTTAATTTATTATGTGCTAATGTATATGCTTTTCTTTCTTCATCAGTTAAATGGTCTAAACGAATAATAGGTACTTCTGTATATCCTAATTCTTTACAAGCTATTAATCTTCCGTGTCCTTCTACTATTTCATCTTTCCATATTCCTATTGGGTCGTCCATACCAAATTGCTCTATTGACTTTTTTATTTGTTCTATTTGTTCTCTAGGGTGTTTCTTAGCGTTATTCTTATATGGTTTTATTGTATCTATATCTACATACTCTATTTTTAACTTCATACTTACACCTTTCTTACTAACCCTAACTCACTTAAATATATAGCTCTTTTATGCTCTACTTGATAAGGTTCACTAAATATATTTTTATCTTCTTTTTCTTCTATATCGTAGTAGTCCTTTATTGCTCTTACATATACTTTTTCTTTAGGGTTATACTTTCCGTTATTGTCTAGGTATCTATTCCACTCGCTCTTAGGTGGTTTATAAGATACTTTTATATCGTTTTTGATTATTCTATCAATTGGGATATTTTGCATATCCATATCGCATATAATAGCGTTATTTTCGTCTATACCTATTTCCTTATACACGGGTAAATCCGTTATGATAACGGGTACTTTTAACGATAACGCTTCTACTACCGAGTAACAATAAGCCTCGCTATCACTTAATTGTACTAAGTAGTCACATTCATTTATATAAGTTGTTATGTCTAGTCTAGGTTTCATATACACTATATTAGGGTTATCTATCGCTCTTATATCGTCCGTGAATACATACCATATATAGTTTATCCCTTTTTCGTTGAGACATTTCCCTAGTTTTTCCATTCTAGTTTTACCTTTTTCAGCCGTTAGCCTAGTAGCACTAATTAATTTTAATAACTTTTTAGGTTTGTCTATCTTAATAGGGTTATATATAAGTTCGCACTTTTTACCCGTAATCTCTTCAAAAGATTTACACACTTGCTCTGATACACCTATAAACTTAGTTATACGTGGGTGTATGTTAGGTAGTATTCCTTGAGCTTTATAATCACAATGTATTATTTGTATTATCTCATTAGCCTTAGTCTTATCTATTATCCTATTTCCGTAGTAGTTTACGAATAGTCTATCGCACTCTATCTCATCGGCTCCGTTCCACCATTTGCACTCTACACGTTCCGATAGCCTTTTAATTTGCTCTATATCGGCTCTTTCATACATAACTATAAAGTTATTGTACTCTTTAGATAGGTAATATAAAAATGACTCAGTACCACCTACTACGTTAAGGTCTTGAAAGTAAAATATATTTACCATAAATGCTTACCACTTAGTATCATGTCTAACATTGCTTTAATACGATACTCCTTTTGTTTTATACAATAATCGTGAGTAAGTTCTAAATCCATTACGTCAGCTATTTGTCTAAACTCGCTTGACTTGCGTTTTTCGCTAGGGTTTATACTTACGGATTGATTATTGTTTCTATTCCATACTACTATAGGCTCTTTAATAGATACTACTGACTCTATAACGTCACATTGTTTTATATGTTGGGATAAATCCTCCATAAGCGTATTTTCTGGAAATAGTTGTATTAAGTCGCTCTTTATACACTTAGTCCACGGAGCTACATAAATACTACTAACTAACTCCTGGGGTGTATTTCTTTCTAGAACTACGTCTTGCCCTCCTACACCCATTTCAAACCTATAGGATAAACTAACACAATCTGGGTTGTTATTCTTTAATATCGTGTCGTTTATCAGCTCTAGACACTTGTTATTATAAAACCAATCGTCATTATCTAAGAATAATGTATAATCGCTTAATATAGGCGTTTGTATACCTACGTTTCTAGTTCCACCGTTGTATCGTTTTTCTTCTAACTCTATATACACTATTCTTTTATCTTTACGTTGGTAATCGCTACATATTTTTTTAGTATTGTCAGTAGAACAATCATCTACTATTACTAAAGTAAAGTCTTTATATGTTTGATTAAGTATTGAGTCTATACATTTATTTATCCATTTTTCACTATTATAAGTTGGTATGATTATCTTAAAATTCATTTCAATACCTTTCTAGCCGATACCTTAACCCGTCTACTAGTCTATACTTCGGCTCCCTAGTTCCCACTTATACAACCCTATTAATTTAGAGCTTTTTAAGTGGCTCGTTTATTGAGTCTAAGAACTTTAGGGCTTCTTCTTTGTTATTGAATGTTTGTATATACTTCATACCATTTGTTACACGCCATATTTGATTTACTTTTACTTTCCCGTCAATGATAGTGTACTTATCTTCTTCTCGTTTAGTTGTTTCGTATTTTGGCACTGGTCTAGTTGACTCTATTTGACTAAACTCTTTAGGCTCTTTGTTTATATTTTGAGCGAACCTTTCCTTTTTTAACTCATCGTTAGTTAATTCTAAATAGTCACACCTAGCGTATATGTAACTATTAGGCACCATATATTTTGTACCTTTTTCTTTGTTAAAATACTCGCTATAGTCTTTGTTTAGGATAGTTAAATTATCCATAAAACTTTTTAAATCTTCATTTACCATTACTTAGTCCACCTTTACTTTCCCAACTTCATTTTTTAACTCGTTTCTTATGGTTTCAGTAGACATATAAATGTCTGGTATACGATTAGCTTCTTTAAGTTCTCGCCAATACTTACGTTGGTCTTTATCCTTTATGGACTCCAAGTTGATTGCTCTTGACTTAATTATATCGTACAGAGGCTCATTTTTTGGAATACTATTTAATTTGAGGCTAAATTCTTCATATCCTAACGTCAATAAATCGTCAAACTTAATATTGCCATAGTTCCTACACCAAAAAGGGTATATGTCTTTAAGGTCGTAAGGGAGGCATATAAGCATTTTGCCTCCCTTTTTACCTTGACTATCCCCTGGGAGCTGAGTTCGCTAGTATATCCCCAAACTCTTTGTAGAATTGTTCTACTTCTTTTTCGTCATTAAAGCCTATGTCTAAAATGATAGCCGAGCTATCCATACCGAATACTTGCTTACATATCTTATCTACTACTTTAGCTTGTTCTTGTTGTATGTAGCCTTGCTCGATAAAGTCTTTGTTAGAGTGGTCGTATATTATCTTACTACCCTCTTTATGCTCTTTAACTAAGTCTTGGATAGTCATACCTTTCTTAGCTAAGTCGGTTACCATTTCTAACCTAGCGTTTTTAGTTACTTCTTGTAAGTCTTTTACCATTTCTACTTTACTACAAAAATTTATTTCCTTATCTTTGTACTTAAGTGTGTAGTCGTCCATTCCATTTTTTATAAACTCATATTTTTTAGAACTTTCTTTCATATATTTTCCCTCCGTTTTCTATGATAATATCTTTTACTCCTAGCTTAAGAAGTATCTTTCTTAATTCGTGAAAATCCCCCACTTGCATTGGCTTTCTTATGTATACCTTTTTGTGTACTACGTCATACTCGGCACCATATTGGCTAAGCCACTCAACTATTAACCTCATCTCTTATCCTCCTCAATACTAAAGGTTTTTCAAATTCTACGTATAATACGCAAGCTTCATTACTAACTATCATCGCTTCTTGGTATATACTTCTATCGAGTTGGTCTATAGCTGTATACTTGTAATCTTCATTGTCAAAGCTAAATATATACTCATAAGGAAAGCCGACTCCCTCCGTCGGTCTTTTCCTCGCCCATAGCTGATACATTCTCCACCTCCTTTATTCTCTTTAGATTAACTTCTAATGTTCTACCTTTAAACTCCTCTAGGATAGCTTTCATTTCATTTAATTCTTGTATGGTATACTTTCTAAAGTCTTGCTCGTACATTATCTTAATAAATAACTGATACATTTAATCACCTCTTTAATACTCTACCTTGTGTCTTATGTAAGGTTTGTCTTGCAATAGGACAATCTATATCGTTTTTATTATCGTGTTCTATAATCATATATTGTACGTAATCTTCTGGGTTTAAATTGTTAGCTATACTATAGGCTTTGTCTTTGTATGGTGTCTTAGCTACCATTTCTATACCTCCTACGTATCTCCAACCATATATTTTATATAAATAGTCCATTATTCCTCCTTATTCTCCTTATCTAAATATTTTTCATAAAGTAATAGTTCTTACATAATCTCCTACTTTCATTTTCTATTCTTCTTTCTTCTTTTGATTTTGCATTTTATATCCATAATTAAATAAACTGTTACGATACCTAATAAACCCCCTATAAAAATCCCTAAAGGTACAATAAAATCTTTAAATATTAAGTAATCAACTATTTCATTTAGTATCATTGTTATTCTCCTTATCTAATTTAGTTCTTATTTCATTAATTTTTCTTACTATTGTTCCATAATCTACTACTAAATATCTTTCTATTGTATTTTCATTATGTTTGTTTTCCGCACACCATATAACAACTTGCTGTAAATCTTTACTTATTTCATTTATGATATTATTTAATCTTTCTATTTCTTTTTCCATTTCAACTTTTTCTTTTCGCTTCTCATCATTTCTTCTCATATCTACTAAATCTTGTGTTGAAAAACCATTAAAATATTCTTTCACTCTTTTTCACTTCCTTTTATAAAGTTTACAATGGTTGTGATTTCATCTTGATACATTTCAACATAACCTGTTTCTTGCAATATTGAATATATTGTTCGCCAAGCCTTTATTACTTCTTTATTCACTCTTTATCACTTCCTATGATTTTATCTATTCTATCTAATCTTCTTTTCATATCTTCAAACACATCTTCTTTACTTGAATATGTTTCTAAATAACTTAATTGGTTTCTTACTTCTTTTATGATAGTTGTTAGCTCTAAATTCTTAATATCTAATTGTTTTATTATTTCTTTTTGCCTTTCTATTTTTTGTTCTTTATATTCTATAATTTCTCTTAGTTCCTTATTATCTTGTTCTTCTCTTTTCCATAACGCCCTATAAGGTTCTATTTCTATCACTCTTTATCAACTCCTTTTAGTTCCTTTATTTTGTTTAATATACAAATATTAAATATACTTGCTATGTCGGTATCTTTATAATCTTCTTCATACATTTTTCCCATAGCAATACAAAAATCTTCTATTTCTTTTATGATATTATTTAATCTTTCTATTTCTTCTGTTGCGTCATCATAAAGTTCGTTAAATATTTCAGTAGGAATTATTGTTGTTCCTCCGTGTTGGTGATATTGTTCATAAAATTCTTCTTCTCTTAATTTCACTCTTTATCACTTCCTTTTAGTTCTTGTAATTTTCTTTGAACTTCGTGTATTCCTTTATTCCACGAATTAAATGTTAATTTTTCTTTTTTATCTAACCATTTTTCTAATTCATTCATAATATTTATTAATTCTAAATTCTTAATATTTAATCGCATTATTTTTTCTTCTTGTCTTTCTATTTTCTTTAATGCTTTTTCTAATTCATCATATACTTCCATTACTCTTTATCGCCTTCTATTACACA